>OLSE01000707.1_pt1 | contig 36541 bp, 39 predicted proteins | sample 1673191 | NCBI WGS metagenome assembly OLSE01 (sample SAMEA3136764, study PRJEB25190) | human gut metagenome | biome: human gut; feature: human-associated habitat; material: faeces | place: Austria | collected 2013
TTAATAACACCCGATAACGCCTCTCGGAAGGTGGTGAAATCTCAAAGGGCTAATTACAATTTTTTGAGATCTTCACTACGGTTCATGTTTTTTCGTTTGGTAAAGTTTGTAGCCTTTTTATGATTAACACTTTTTATGATTTCAGTTGATTTTTTCTGAAATCAATGGCACAATAAAAAGGCCTCAAATGCCTGCATAGTATAATGGTAATACACATCCATGGTAAGGATGAACTCGTGGTTCAATTCCGCGTGCAGGCACCATTGTTATTATTACGAACTATTTATGAGTAAACATTTATTTTTCATAAATGGTTCGTTTCTTTATATCTCTATAATGACCCATATTTAGTATTCAGTCAATTTGGGTGTTGAAAATTCATGTAAGTCCCTTATTCAGGGAGTGAAACATTCTATAAGAAATCCTTAGTATAAAGCCGTTAGGGCCTCGTGCGGAACGGAATTAGAAAGGGGTTGCCTATGATGGATAGAGCGATAAACCCTTTGAAAGAGATTAGACTTCTGATTCATGCGATTAGACGTTTAATCGAAATCATTTTAGAAATGACAAAATAAAAAGAGCGAAACGCTAAACTCACTCCTTGAACATAATATATCAGATCGATAAGAATTGTGCAAGGATAATCGCTGATTAACAGGCCAAGTGGTATTGACTGATAATTCTTTACATAAAGTTTTACGTCATCTTCTATTAGCGTTTTCCTTCTTAATTAAATCTTGTAAGAAGAATTTTTTTATGGCAGCTCTTGAAAGTGACTCATTTACCTATGTTACAATAACTAAGAAATGAGGACACGATTATGATAAGAGCTATTTTTTTTGATTTTGACGGAACAATACTTTCTCACACCACCAAACAAGTACCTGACTCCGCCATGTATGCATTAAACCAGTTAAAAAAACAAGGAATTTTAACCATTGTCGCTACCGGAAGACATATTACAGAAATTCAAGAATTTGATTTCTGTCAAAATTTTAAGTTTGATGCCTATATCACATTAAACGGGCAATATTGTTTTAATGAAACCGAAACCATCTACAGTAATCCTGTCAGTAAAAACGATGTGGATGCGATATTAGATCATATCCAGGAAGATCCCTATCCTTGTGTATTTGTGGAAAAAGATCGGCAATACATGAATTTTTATACCGATTCTGTTATTGAAGAGTATAAGAAATTAGGAACCTCTTTACCTCCATTGGAAAATATCGAACGCGCCAGAATTCAACCCATTTACCAGCTTTCTCCTTATTTAAGTGAAAAGCAGGAAAAAGAATTGTTTACAAGATGCCATGATATCAAAATCGATCGATGGACTGATTATGTGATCGATGTATTACCGGCTATCGGAGGGAAAGATATCGGTGTTCAAAAAGTGATGGAGTACTATGATTTAAATCATAAAGAAACGATAGGCTTTGGTGATGCGACCAACGATATTCCTTTATTAAAAAGCGTAGGCATCGGTATTTGTATGGGAAATGGTAAAGAGGAAGTAAAACAAATCGCAGATTATGTTACGGATTCTGTGGATGAAAATGGTTTATATAATGCTTTAAAAAAATATCAGATCATAAAATAAGCGACTTACTTACTGCCAGTCGCTTATTTTTTTCATCATTTCTACAATGCTTTCTTTCCCTAAACCAACGACATTACTCAAAGAGCCGTCAATGTGCGATATAAAGTCACTATCCTGTATGCCATAAGCACCGGCTTTATCCAAGGCATTATGGGTATGAATGTAATCCCATATTTCTTCATCGCTCAAATCACGAAACCAAACTTTGGTGATATCGGTATGACAAAGTTGTCTTTCCTTATATAGAAAACAGATTCCTGTCATCACTTCCTGATATTTTCCGCTGAAATCTCTTAAAAAAGAGAATGCCTCCTGTTCATCCTTTGGCTTTCCATAAATCTTATTTTGAAAGCTGACGACCGTATCGGCGCCAATAACCAGATCATCCGGATATTTCGCATGCACATCCGCAGCTTTCTGATAAGCCACCTGCTGAATGGCTTTTTCTAAAGGCAAAGCCGGATCAAAGTATTCCTGTGTGTGGGAAGGAATCACTTCAAATTGATATCCAATTTCTTCTAAGATTTCTTTTCTTCGAGGAGATTGACTAGCTAATATGATCTTCATATTCAAAACCTATAGGCGCTTTCTTTCGCTGATAATAAATTGAAAAGACAATACAAGGTATGATCAAAACACAAACCATGAGAACACAGCTTAACACCAGCTGATAAAAAATCGTTTCCGGCAGCATATTGATCATAAAATCCGTAGCTGGATTCAATAACCACAGATCATTCGAAAAAAAGATCGTATGAAACCATGTCCAGAAGCCGGTAAAATCAATGCCGATCCAGATACCAAAAAACACAAAGACCAGAATCAAACAAACAGAAGCCTGTAGAAGACCTTTGGTCAGATAGGCAACGGTTTTCTTCTTTTGCGTTATAGCCAGATAAAACAAGATCACCAACAAACAAACAAAGCTGACTTTTCCGACCCCTATGGCATTTTGATATAAAGCCTTTACATCGACCATATGACTTTTTTCTCTTTCGTTAAAGGTATTTTGCGTGTGTCCATTGATAGTGATCGTATCCTCTAAAGAATCGGTATCATCCCGAATATAGTCCAACAACAATTCAATGCTTTTGTTTAGATCGTCCCGGGAAACGTGTAAGGAATCGGCTAAATCCATTTTCTCATAGCGCTGGATATAAAAATTATCATTTAAAGCCATCGTATGCACACTGCCGATCACAAAGACAAGAATCAAAAGCCATCCCCATACAAAGGCTAAGATCCTATTCAATCGCAACAAGATCCACCTTATCGACAAAAGTCATCGCTTCAATCAGATCCAGGAAAGCCTGAATATCTCCTTCCAGATCACTGATATCCAAGGTAAAGCTGACATTATGAATGCCATTGATCGGAATGGTTTGATTGATAGCCAGAATATTCACTTGTTTAGCGGAAATCAAAGAGGAAACTTTGGATAACGTTCCCTTTTCACTTCGCAATGTCATCGTGATTACAGCTTTGCGGTTATTTTGTTCCTGTGAAAAGGAAAATACCGTATCCTTATATTTATAGTACGTTCCCCGTGATATGCCCACCTGCTTAACGGCTTCACTGATTCTTTTTACTTTTCCAGATTGTAAAAGCGTTCTTGCTTCTAACACCTTTTCCAGCACTTCCGGAAGAATGTCACTGGAAACCACATAAAATTTACTCATAATCTACCCAAGCTCCTTTAGATGCGATTGGCATCTGTCTGCATTGTATGGAAAGTTTTGTTTCTACATTTTTCTGTAATTGATTCAATTTCGTCGGATCTAATGATATCGCAAGCATCGTACTGCCGCTGCCGGAAATCCACATCGCAAGATCCATTTCCCGGCATTGCTCATGAATCGAATCATAATCCGGAATCAGCTTTTTACGATAGGGTTCATGCAGATGATCAACACATGATTTCGCAAGGATCATCTCATTTCCCACCTGCAAGGCTTGTAGAAAACATAGCGCATGTCCCACCTGTGAAACAGCATCCTTATACTCCAAAGTAGAAGGAAGGACTTTTCGTGCTTCATTGGTTACGATCGGATAATCCGGTATCATGGCCAAACATTTATAATCGGCACAAGGTACGATCATCATGCGTGGCTTGCCTTCTTCCATAAAGCTGCAGACAGCTTTCCCAAAAATACAGGGTGCCACATTATCCGGATGTCCTTCAATATCCGTGGCAATCTCTAAAATTTCCATTTTATTCAAATGCGCCTGAAACCAGGCATCACATGCTAAAATACCGGCCACCACACAGGTGGATGAAGATCCCAGTCCTCTGGAAAAAGGAATATCGGAATCAATATGAAGATGGAATGTCGGCATTTCCTTTTTTAGATGCTGACATGTCTTCAAAAAAGACTGTACCACTAAATTTTCTTCATTGGCGTATTCTTTAGGACAGCCTGTGATAATCAGTTCATTACTTGGCTCAAATTGAAAGGTTGCCCACCAGTCTAAAGCCATACCTAAACTGTCAAAGCCGATACAACAGTTCGCACTGGTTGCAGGAACATGTACTTGTATCATAGAAGAGCCTCCATATTCTTTTCCACAACATCTTTCATCTGTTCGACGGAAATCACTTCTTTGTGTCGAATTTCCAGGCTTTCCAGTGCTTTTAATCCTTTCGGAATCGGATCTGAACAAACGGTTTGAAGCTGTTTCATCGCTTCCAGTTCATCCGTACTGTTTTGATGTAAGGCGTCCAGTACATCCTGTGAAAACTTATAAGGAGAAGCTGTCGCAAGGGCAACGATCGGTCTTTCTTTTGCATCTTTGGCAACCTGATACGCAATGGCCGAATGCGGATCTAAAACAACCTTGGATTCCTGATAGACAGACGCTATCGTTTCTTTGGTCTGTTTATCATCCAGATAGGCACAACCAAACAAAGACTGAATCTTTTGTAGAAGCGTATCCGGAATTTGATAGCGACCTGTTGTATTCAAATCACTCATACATTGCGATACCAGTTGGGTATCCTTTCCGGACATATAATACAAAAGTCTTTCTAAGTTCGAAGAAATCAATATATCCATACTTGGAGAAATCGTTTGTACAAATGCGCGGTTGCGATCATAGACACCGGTTGTCAAAAAGTCCGTTAACACATGATTGGCATTGCTGGCGACATAAAATTTCTTGACCGGTAATCCCATCATATAGGCATAATAGCCAGCTAAGACATCCCCAAAGTTTCCTGTCGGTACACTAAAGGATACAGGATCTCCCAGCTGTATTTCACCATGGTTGACTAAATATTTATAGCTTTCAAAATAATAAACGATCTGTGGTACCAGTCTTCCTATATTTATAGAGTTGGCACTGGTTAGGATCACGTTTTGGGCTTCGGCCTTCTTTCGCAAGTCTTCATCCAGGAACAAAGATTTTACCTTGCTTTGGGCATCATCAAAGTTTCCTTCGATCGCATAGACTTTCACATTCTTTCCTTGTTGAGTCGCCATCTGGCGGTATTGAATCTGGCTGACTTTTTGATGCGGATAGAACACGCAAATACCGATGCGATCCACATCCTTAAAGCCTTCCAAAGCTGCCTTTCCGGTATCTCCACTGGTGGCTGTCAAGATCATTGCCTTTTGATCACCGGCTTTTAAAGCCGCTGACATCAATTGTGGTAAAAGGGTTAAGGCCACATCTTTAAAAGCGCTGGTCGGACCATGAAAAAGCTCTAATACATATACATCCCCAACTTTTTTTACCGGTGTAATATCCGATGAAGAAAAAGAATGTCCATACGCATTTTCAATACATTCTTTTAGTTCTTCTTCACTGAAATCCGGCAGTAAAGGCTGCAGGATCGTATATGCATTTTCCTTATAAGATTGTTCACAAATCGTATGCAAGTCTATCTGTACCGAATCAATGTCCGGCCATACATATAAACCGCCATCTTTGGAAATTCCTTCCAAAATTGCTTGTTTAGCGGTCATTTTTCTGTTTTGATCACGGGTTGACACATAAATTTTTTCCATAGATTCCTCCTTGAAAAACCATATACCATATGATACAATGTTCACATTCTAAAAACAAGTGTTTTCTTTAATTAAACAAGGAGGAAGTCATGAACGCAGTTTTATTAGGATATGGCACCGTAGGAAAAGGTGTGGAAATACTTTGTAAGAACGTAGAAGGCATCCATTTAAAACAAGTCTTTGTTTTACCGGAATTTGAAAACCTTCCTTATTTCTCCAATGATGGAAAAGGTATGGTTACAGCCGATGATGTCGATATCGTTTTTGAGTGCTTGAGTGGTACAGAACCCGCAAACACGTTGATCACATTAGCTTTGGAACATGGTAAACATGTCATCACCTCCAATAAGGCAACCGTCTCTCCAAATTTGGAGCGTTATGTGGAAATTGCCGAGAGAACCGGTGGTTCTATTCAAATCGAAGCCAGTGTTGCCGGCGGTATTCCTTTTTTAGATGCGATTTTAAAGCTGCAGAAGTTAGAAGAGATTCGCGGTTATCAGGGAATCTTTAACGGTACTTCCAATTATATATTAGATCAGATGCAAAAGAATGGTATGGAGCTAAAAGTGGCTTTAAAGCAGGCACAATCCATGGGATATGCCGAAGCCGATCCAACCAACGACATTGAAGGTATTGACGTCTTCTATAAGACAAACATCACCAATATGTTGGCGTATAACACAAAAAACGATGCGATTCGTAAACCAATCGGCATCACGAAGCTGAATACCGAAGATATCAAAATGGCTAAAGCAAACGACAAAGTCATTCGTCATATTTCATTATCCAAACAAAAAGATGGTGAATTTGCCAGTATCATTGCCCCGGCCTTTTTGGATAAAGGACATTATCTTGCCAATGTACCAGATAACTACAATGCCCAATTGATCTATGCGGACAGCTTTGATTACTTAGGCTATTTTGGTCAGGGCGCCGGACAGCTTGCCACCGCACAGGCTATGTTGGCTAATGCCATCGATACATTGGAAAACAGAGAACGTAAGATTTGTCTAAACCATGAAAAGAAAGTTAATGAATCGATCTTGAAGGCAAACTGGATCGTACGTGCCAAAAAAGGCTTGATAGCCGATAAAGAACAAAGTATCAGTGAAAATGAATCGTATTACTGGTTTGAACATAAGGATGCAACGATTATCGATACCATTCAGGCATTTGATGCGGATGCGATGATCGCCTTATGGGTGTAAAGAGGATAGAGTAACATGTTAAAAATCACAAAATTTGGTGGAAGCAGTGTGGCCAATGCGACACAGTTTAAAAAGGTCAAAGCCATCGTACAGGCAGACCCATCCCGAAAATATGTCGTTGTCAGTGCACCGGGTAAAAGAAACTCTTCTGACAATAAAATTACGGATTTATTGTATCTTTTAGATGCGCATCGGCAATATCATGTCGATGCCAGCAATGTCTATCGTTTGATTCGTCAGCGTTTTGTCGATATCAAGACGGAACTGGGGTTAAAGCAGCCGATTGAAAAAGAATTGGATACATTTTATACCAATCTAAATACTTATACACAAGCACAGATCGTATCTCGTGGTGAGTATTTTTGTGCCAAGCTAATGGCGGAATATCTGGGATATGACTTTGTCGATGCCAAAGATATCATCCGCTTTAATCTGGATAAGACGATCGATATGCAGGCAACAGCAACCAAGCTGCAGGCAAAATGTGCACAATATGAGCACTTTGTATTTCCTGGTTTCTATGGCTCCAGCGCCAACAATCAGATTCAGGTCTTTTCACGAGGTGGTGGCGATATCACCGGATCGATCCTGGCAAAGTGTCTGAATGCGGATATGTATGAAAACTGGACCGATGTCAGTGGATTTTTGATGGCTGATCCAAAAATTGTCGATCATCCAAAACAAATTACACATATTACGTATTCGGAATTGCGTGAACTTTCTTATATGGGAGCCAGTGTCTTACACGAAGAAGCCATTTTCCCTGTCAAGGAAGCAAACATTCCGATTCATATTTTAAATACCAACCATCCGGAAGATCCGGGAACGATCATTCAGGAAAGAACCAATGTCAAAAATCCGTATGCGATCACAGGAATTGCCGGAAAAGAAGGCTTTGTCTCTATCTATATTTATAAAAAACACATGTCCAGTGAAGTCGGTTATATTCGTAAAGTCCTCAGCATTTTGGAGATGTACAATGTCAGTGTAGAACATATTCCAAGCGGTATCGATTCGTTTAGCGTTGTCGTCAATAAAAGCGATGTACAGGATAGTTTATATGAAATCCTGGCACGAATCAAAACCGAACTGAAGCCGGATGAAATTCATACCGAAGAAAATCTGGCTTTGATCTCCACCGTTGGTAAGAGTATGTCCGATTCACCGGGTGTTGCCGGTAAATTATTTAAATCGCTGGGAGATCAAAAAATCAATATTCGCATGATTGCGCAAAGTAGTGATGAAATCAATATTACGGTTGCTGTATTATGCAAAGACTTTAAGGCAACCATTCGATCGATCTATGACGCGTTTGTCACAAAGGAGGATCAAAATGTCTAAGAAAACCATTGCCATTGTAGGGGCTACCGGTGCTGTCGGCCAGCAGATGTTACAATGTCTGGAAGAAAGAAAGATTGACTGTAATCTAAAGCTGTTGGCATCGGCCAGATCCAAAGGTAAAGTTTTTACCTTCATGGATCAGGATATTACTGTTGAAGAGTTAACAGAAAACAGTTTTGAAAAGGTAGATTATGCGTTAGGGGCTACAGAAAATGACATCACTAAGACTTGGATGCCATGGGCTCAAAAGGCCGGTACGATCGTTGTCGATAACTCCAGCGCCTATCGTTTAGATCCTAATGTGCCATTGGTCATCCCGGAAATCAACTCGGAAGATATTCAAAAGAATCAGGGCATCATTGCCAATCCAAACTGTGCTACGATCATTGCCTTAGTGGCCCTCCATGTGCTGCATCAGGAGTTTAAGATCAAACGTATGATCGTATCTACCTATCAGGCAGTGTCCGGTGCCGGTGTCAAAGGAATTCAGGATTTAGAAAATCAGGTCAAAGACCCTAGTATTCCTTCTCAGTCATTCCCGTATCCGATTGCCTACAATTTGATTCCTCAGATTGGCGATTTTGATGAAAATGGCATTTCCAAGGAAGAGTGGAAACTTCAAAATGAGAGCCGCAAAATTCTTCATGACCCGGATATTCTTGTAAACTGTACTTGTGTTCGTGTTCCGATCATGCGTTCTCATTCTGAAAGTATCACGATTGAATGTGAAAAAGAAGTCGATGTACAAAAAGCGCGTGAGCTGCTTGCCCATGCACCGGGCGTTAAGCTTGTCGATGATCCACAAAACAAGATCTATCCGATGCCATTAGATACATCCGATCAAGATTTAGTCTATGTCGGACGAATCCGTGAAGATCTATCCGATCCTTCCAAACATTCAATGATTCTATTCTGTTGTGGTGACCAGATTCGTAAAGGGGCTGCCACCAATGCTGTACAAATTCTTGAAAAATTAGTATAGAACATATCAAAAAAAGCCAGATCATTTTAATCTGGTTTTTTTGAGTACTTTAAAGTCTTCTTAATAAGATACTAAATACGTGTTTTCATGAATTCAGTAAAATCGTTATTTGAATTTCTATTTGGATCTAATCCAACTTTTTCTGGGGCATATGCTGACAATATTTGTATAATCATTACAACACTAAACAATGAATGCGTAAGAGAATAGTAAGGAATTGGAAAAATATTTTCCTCCTGATTCTGTCCACCTATGTCCAACATCAAGGTTTTTATATTCTTTCTACGAAAATATTGAAACGTCTGACTAACTTCCTCTTGGTAGTCTTTACCTTTAATCAAGACAATATATGCACCTTTTTTTACTGAACGATGCATTCCGTGTGAAAATTCCAAGATATTTGAAAACATGGTAGGGATACACATAGTTTCCATAAGTTTTAGCATGCATTCCATAGCTGTTCCGTAATGTACCCCATTTCCTATAGCATACAAAGATTCTAAATTCTCACCAAATTTGTTTTTATTGCACCATTCTAACGCTTTGTTCTCTAATACATATAAGTTGCATATTTCTTTTTCAACTTCTTCAAAAAAAATATGGAATTTTGTTTTATCAATCTTCCCGCGCAAAACACCAAGTGAATATGCAAATTGTAATAAAACCAATAGAGTTAAACTATATCCCTTTGTCTTTGCGTTACTATTCTCTAGCCCGCATCGCAACAGCAATAAAAAATCACCTAGTTTTCCAATGGGGGAATCCTTCACAGATGTTACAACCAACACCTTAAAATACATCTCTTTAGAAATTTTAAGAGCCTGAATTACTCCGCTACTGGAACCAGTTTGAGATATTCCTACGATCAAAGTTGTTGATTGATTCTCTAAGTCTAAAATACTTTTATTATGTATAAACTCTTCAGGTGTATAAACATAAACCCTTACTCCACTTATATTCTGAAAATAATAAGCTACAGTATATCCAGCATTATATGAGCTCCCATGCGCAACAATATATATTGCGTTAATTTCTTTTAAATTATTTGAAACTTGCATACATTGATCCATATGTAATTGTTTCATCAAAAGATCACTTTCTTGTTTTATATAATCCCACATTATTGTATTGTACATATCTGTCCTTCCTTCTTTTTCAAATCTAAATAATCCATCAGAATATTGATAAATAATGCTGCAATCATTATCAATGCCCCTAAAAATGCATAGGTATCGAACTTCTCTCCTAAAAACAAATACGCCCATAATGGAGCCAAAAACACCTCGCTCATACAAATTAAATTCGCACTAAAACCAGAGATGAGTACAATAGATTTAGCAAACAGAATCCCGGCAGCAGCAGTTTGGAATAACCCTGCAAGCAATAAAAAATAAGCATCGATATAGGTTATTCCCCAACCATCTTGAGTAAAAATCGGATATAACATAAATGTTGCAGATAAATAATATTGGATTCGAATCGATGTATTTGGAACTGCCTGTGGTTTTGTGTTTAGATAAAATTGTAGTCCAAAGAAAAATCCGGAAATGATTGCCAAAAAATTCCCTAATATCTCAGATAAATCTAACTCATTGAAAAAAAACATTAGCATTCCAATCAAAGATAAAACAACTACCAAGATACGATTCCAAGTAGGCAAAATCCCTTTATCAATAAATTCGAAGATTAAAATGAAAATCATAGAACTGTATTGTAGAACAATTGCGTTCCCAATTGTCGTCAGCTGATTAGCAATAGTAAATGTTACAGCCATCAAAAATTGGAAAACTCCCACAACTACAGCAAACATATTCCACTCAAGTTTTCTATGGAAGTAAACATAATTCATAATCAATGCAATCAAGGATGTAATCCCTAAAATCGTGAAAGCTGACTGATGGATGCACTTTATAAATAAACCTGAAGTACTCCATAATAAAGCTGTCAAGAAAGAGTATAGATAACCTCTATTCATCGAAATCATCTAACTCATCATCAAAAGGTTGCTCTATAAAATATCCAACTTGTTCTCTGCCAGACTTGACAGCTATTTCTTGTAATTCTTCAATTGAACAACCAAAATTACGCTTCATGGTAATCTCCATTAGCATTCCTAAATTTAGGCCATATATAACTCTCAATCTTTTATCGTTCATAGCTTCAAGAATCGCATTGTTAAACGGGGATCCACTTAAGAGATCACACAAAATAAGAATATTATCAGTTTTATCTAATAATGATATCGCATTTCTAAGATTCTTTTTTAGTTCTGTATTCGTTTCTCCTTTTTTAAAATCTACAGTAATCAAATCTTGCTGTGGTCCCATTATCAACTCCAATGCACTATTTATTCCCGAAGCAAACATTCCATGTCCACAAATAATAATACCATTCATATTGTTTCCCTCCTTAACCGTATTTAGTGCTTTAACCGTGTATTGTATTCATAAATTGTCTGATTTGATAATTAGCGTCCCTACTACTTACTAACAAATGACTTTAAATTAGATTAATTGGACACACTCCAAATTTATGCTTAAAGTAGGGAATATTTTACATTCAAATGATGAATTTGTACTTAATCTATAGTGTTAGATTCTTACTACCATTATTCAATATTCTATTGGATAATCTGCATAAAATAGAGTTTTCTTTATAAATACAACTTTCTACTGATTATCAAATATTGAAATTAAAGATCTAGCTCATTCTTTCTTCACTAACTTCACTAAAATGGTCAATGACTTCATCACATCTTTATACCTAATCAGTACACATCTCTGTCAGAAATTGCTATCTTCATTATTTCTCGTAATGGGCTAAAGGTATATCAAATGGATTTATTGAAGTATCAATTCCAATATCTTTTGCACCTTTAGCCGCTACAAATTGAAACGGTACAGTATACATTACAGGCGCTAAATATTTATTTGCTCTATAACTAAAATTGAGATTTCGAACATCCGCTTTTAAATCTCTACAAGTTATAATATGCACTCTATCTGAATATCTTCGGAAGGCTTCACAAAATTTTAACATATGCTCAAATTCTTTTTCATCAGATCCAATAATAAATACTGTCTGTTTAGAATTAAGGGCCATGGTAGGACCATGAGAATATTCTTCAATTTCATATCCTAATGACGGCAACCGCAACATCTCGCCAATTTTTAATTGTGCCTCAAGCACAGTCCCGTAATCAATCCCATAGCCCAACGTATAGATCCTATCGCTATTTAAAATAGTTGATTTATTTCGATCATACCAAGCTTCGCTTTCATCAATTACTAGTTGAAAATGTTCTATTAGTTCTTTTGTTTCGTGAATAGCTTTCTTATAGTCTGCATCACACATTTTATCTCTTTGCTTCGCACATTCTAGTGCCCATAAATACACACTTAATAACGATACTGTATATCCTTTTGTCTCTGGAGGTGTTAATTCGTCTCCTACAAGCAACGGAGTAACTACATCAGCATATCGAGCAATTACACTTTTATCATTACCAGTAATTGCCAAAGTAGGATAACCCATTTTCTGGGCATATCTCATAACTTCTACTGTAGATATTGATGTTCCAGATTGTGAAACCCCTACAAATAAAATTTGCTTTTTATCCAAACTATTTGTCCAATCTGCTTGTTCATAATTTTTAAATACTGTAGGGTATTGTGCTTCAGCATTTAACCCAACAATATGCTTAAAATAGTATGCTGCAATTATAGAAACATTGTAACTTGTTCCTGATCCAAAAAAAATCACTTTTTGGATTTGATTTTTTTCAAAAACATCTAAAAATGGCTGAATAAACTCCTCTCTGTTCTCAAATACATATGCTAGTTGTTTTGGTTGTTCTTTAATATAGCCAATAACTGTTGGTTGACTCATTTAATATCCTCCTCGTTTTTCTATCTAAATTTCGTTGATATATTTTCAACTTGCTTATTTGGAGCAATTTGATAATAAATAGGTATATTTTGCTGAACTAAATATTCAAAAGCTTTTCTTTCTTCTAGAGAAACATATGCATTTTCTGCAATATGCTCAGCTCCTACTTTACTTGCCATATTTCCTACAGTTACATGATCTATTAAATAGCCCTCTTTAACAAGTTCAGCTAATGGCTGTGGGTTTTGGCATAAAATCATTACACGAATACCGTTATCAATTTTTCTTTTCAACTTATCGGCCGCCTTTTGAACATCAAAAATTGACAACTTACATGACGGCGGGCATCCAAACTTCAAGGCAGTCTTTCTAGCCTCATCATTTACAATGTAATTATCAATAATCAATATCCTCTGTACATTAAACTGAGGAACCCAATATCCACTTACCTGACCATGAATTAATCGATCATCTACTCTTACTTCTACTATAGCCATAAAACCTCCTACGCAATAATTCCAAAAACACCCAAAACAAATCCAATCAACACTACAGCAATAATAGCTGTAATTACTTTTCCCCCTTTTCTTAAGTATCCAAAGACGCTTAATGTTGTTATCAAAGGAAGTAAGCAAGGTAATATTTGATCTAAGTAATCTTGAATAATAATATCTGTTCCAGATAAAGTAAATTTTAAAGGACAGTTAATTGGCGCCCACAGAGCAATCAAACAGCCAACAGCTGCAACTCCTACAATTCCAGCACAATGTGTAAAAAGTTGCATTTTACCACTTTTTTCCATATTTACTAGCATCTGAGTACCGTTTTCGTAACCCCACTTTAATCCAAAGTACCTAGTTAAGAAGTTAGGAATATTAAAGACAAGTAACAGTACTAATGGAGCGACTGGATTCCCTTGTTGGGCAAATCCCACAGCTAGAGCACATGCCAATATTCGAAATATACCCCAGAAAAAAGTATCACCAATTCCTGAAAGAGGTCCCATCAAAGATACTTTTACGGCATTGATCGAGCTTACATCAAATTCTTTATCTTTTTTTGCTAACTCCTCCATTGCAACTGCGATTCCCATTACAAATGGAGATGGTGCAACTGTCATATTAAACGCAACCATATGTCTATGACAGGCTGCTTTCATGCCCTCTGCATCATCTTTATAAATTTTTTTCAAAGCAGGCATAATAGAATATAGGAAGCCAAGTGCCTCCATTCTTTCATAATTCATAGATCCTAGAAGTGTAAATGAACGCCAATAGATCTTACGAAAATCTTTTTTAGTTAAGTTATTTTCTTCACTAATGATTTGATTCTTATCCATTATTAATCCTCCCATTCATTATCTGAATATGTGGTATTTTCTGTGCTTGTAGGAACGATTGAAGTCTTGACTTCAAAGATAATCCATGCAAGTGCAAAAGCCATCGAAACTATTCCAATCATTGATAAATCTTTACCTACAAATGCAGCAGGTATAAATCCAATAATAAAATATGGAATTAACGATTTATCCATAATGATATTTAATAGTAGTGCAAATCCAACGCAAGGTAACATGACACTGACAGCTGTTAGTCCACTATTTGCCCAAGCGGGTAGAGCTTGGATGATTCCTTCAATAGCATCATTTCCAAAGTACATCACAATAAAAGTCAAAAATGCATACATTGTGAAGTCACAAATACCGACTAAATAATGATAAAAACTCACAGCTTTAAGATTCAATGTGTCGATCTCACTATCAACGCGAGCCATGAACCCAGAATATAATGTCATTAAGATAGTAGAACAGAACTGCATAAGTACAGCAATAGGAACACCAAACATGATTGCTGTTTCAGCACCTGTTCCAGTTGTTAGAGCAGCGGCAACGCCAATTGTTCCTCCAGTACCTATATCTAACTGGGCTGTAGGGCCAATGCCAACTGCTCCCATCCACATAAGTTGGAGCTGTGCACCAATAATAAGACCTTGTCGTACATCTCCCAAAATACAGCCTACTAAAAATCCCGTTACAATTGGTTCACGGAACTTCATTTCGCCTAACCAACCACCTTCAATTTTGGTCAATGCAGCAACGCAGCCAATTAATACAGCTTGAATCAGACTCATAATTCCTCCTCCTTGATTCATTGGTATATATGTTATACCATTTTCAATAAAAGGATAGATTCATACCACTTTATTTTCAATAAAATTATGAAAAACTTATTAAACAATAGTTATAATTTACATTTCTACTTTATTTAAAGTATTTTTATAGATTTATTTATAAAATTAAATGTTAGGCAAAAAAAATAGAAGGACTAAAAATTGGTATATTATATACCAATTTTTAGTCCTTCTATTCTACTTTAGTTACATATTTAAATCTAGTGTATTTTGGTAAATGATAAGATAGAGTAAACTCTACTAATTTCCTATTTACATCAAAGCCATAATAGTCAAAGTGAAACACTTTTTTATGTGGCTCTATTTTCATAATATCTAAATAGTCTTCAGGAAGTTCATCAATTCGTAGATATGTTACCATATGCTTTGGTCTATGCCCTTGATCATCCATATATTCATACAAAGAAAAAGTCTCAAAATTAAATCTATCTGCATCCTTAAAAATAGAAAAAGGAATGTAAACGATTTGAAGTGCATAAGGTTCGTCATTTATTAATGAAAGACGCGTTATTTCGTAAACATAATTTTCATTTGCAAAAGCATCTTTAACTATACCACTCGGATGTATCTTTCGTAAAAGTAAAGTCTTTCTGCTTGATTTCATTCCCGTTTGCCTTATCTGTGCACTTAAAGAAAGAATGTCAGCATTCGCAAGCTCCAATTTACTTTGAATCGAGGGATAATTATAAACATAAGTTCCACTTCCCCTTTTAGAAATCAATGTACCCTCTGCAACTAGATTTTTTATAGCATTTCTTACTGTCATTCTATTAATACCATATTTTTTAGCCATTTCTCTTTCGCTAGGTAATCTATCTCCTAACTTCAGTTCACCATTCACAATTTTTGATTTTATACTATCCATTAATTGTCTATATACCGGTTGAATTGGATTCATATTTTCATAACACTCCTAAATCTATAAAATGATGGCTCACATGATAACTCAAAATATTCTAAAGGTAATTCACTCTCGTTTTGATATGTTTTCCCCTCCACAAAAAGAATTTCAGAGCCTTTGGATTTTTTTAAATATTCGCATTCATCATCTTTAGCTTCGACAACCAATATTTCTTCTTCACTTCGTGTGATATGAAAGCCTGTTTCTTCCTCTAATATTTGATAAAAAGATCGATTATTAAAATCAATATTTTCAAAGCCCTCAACCAACCTATAGTCAATATAGTTGGTTTCTATGGATTTAGGTTTCCCTTCAACAATTCTTAATCTTTTTATATAGAAAATCTTCGTAGTTAGAGGTATTTGCAATTGCCGACTAACGTGATAATTTGCTTCTTTAACCCCTTGTTCTATTACAATATTTTTATAATGTAGTTTCTGCTTCTGAATAGATTGAGTAATTGATGTAAAAGATTGAATATCTCTTAAAACAAAAACATCTTTGTCTGACACTTTATAACCCTCCTATGCTTTTCTTTTATTATAAGCTAATAACTAGAAATAGTCATAAATTCTCCATAATTACTTTAATAAGAGAAAATCTATCTTGTGTCTTAATACTCCTTTGATACTCTAACTCAAATTTGTACTGAAACCGCCACCAATGCTGTACAGATTCTTGAAGAACTCTTAAAATAAAAAGAAACACACGTCGATCATGGCGTGTGTTTTCGTTTACTTTTCCACTTCATCAATAGCTTCGATGATAATCCCTCGAAACGCATTTCTTTCCAGACTGGCAACGCCTTTGATGGTCGTTCCCGATGGTGAACAAACCGCATCTTTCATGATACCCGGATGCTCTTTCTTTTCCAGATACAATAAGCTGGTACCGGCCATCATCAAAGCGGCTAAATCATAGGCCTGTTGACGCTTTAAACCATGTTTGACTCCGGCATCGGCCAAAGCCTCCAAATACATGGCTGTATAAGCCGGTGCACAACCGGCAATCGTAGTCGCAATGGATAACTGCTTAGCTTCCACCCATTCAATCTGCGCAATTGTTGAAAAAAGCTGAACAAAGCTTTCCAGGGATTTCGGCTGTAAAGAATGTTTTTGTTCTGTGACAAGAATTCCTTTTCCAATCGCAATGGGTGTATTGGGAATGGCCGAGATGTGTTGTGTCTGCGGCTCTAAGATTTCTTCATAAAAATCATAAAAGCAGCCAGCTGCGATCGATACAACAATTTTAGAAGCCAATGCCTTACGAATCGGTTCAACGACTTCTTTGATCTGATACGGCTTAACGGCCAGTACGATCAATTCAGCATTTTCAACAACTTCCAAACTTGAAGCATGGGCACAAACCCCATATTTTTCGGCATTCTTTTGGCAGGAATCAAAATGAGCGGAGCAAACATGAATTAAAGATGAATCAATGTTTGCCTTGTTGACCATTCCATTGACAATGGCCTGTGCCATATTTCCAAACCCGATAAATCCGATATTCATACCTATTCCTCGTTATATCCGTTTGGATTCATCGTCTGCCATTTCCAGCTGGAAGCACACATCGCATCCAAATCATATTCAGCCTGCCAACCCAGTTCTTCTTTGGCCAGGTCACATTTGGAATAACAAGTGGCGATATCACCTGCACGGCGTGGTTTGATTTCATAAGGGATATCATGCCCACAGGCTTTAGAGAACGCATGGATCACATCCAATACGCTGTACCCTTTTCCGGTCCCCAGATTATAGACCTTACATCCGGCTTTTTCTTTGATCTTATCCAATGCCTTGACATGCCCTTTGGCTAAATCGACAACATGAATATAGTCACGTACTCCCGTACCATCCGGTGTATCATAGTCGTTTCCAAACACACCGACACATTTCAATTTTCCGATAGCTACCTGGGCAACATACGGTAAAAGGTTATTTGGAATGCCTTTTGGATCTTCTCCGATCAATCCACTTTCATGGGCACCGATTGGATTGAAATAACGCAATAAGATCACATTCCACTCCGGATCGGAAGTATGCACATCGGTCAAAATCTGCTCCAACATCCATTTTGTCCATCCGTATGGATTGGTACAAGTTCCCTTTGGACATGCTTCGGTAATCGGAATCTGTGCCGGTTCTCCATATACGGTCGCACTCGATGAAAAGATGATATTCTTACATCCATAAGTACGCATCACATCAATCAAATTCAAAGTTCCTGCGATATTTACGGTATAATATTCGACCGGTTTTTGTACTGATTCACCCACCGCTTTCAAACCGGCAAAATGAATGACCGCATCGATCTGATTCTCGGAAAAAATCTTTTTGAGTGCTTCTTTGGATAAAATATCTTCCTTATAAAATTTCACTTTCTTTTGTGTGATCTGTTCCATTCGATCAATAGCTTTCTGATTCGAATTATATAGATTATCCACTACGATGACATCATACCCGGCGTTTAACAACTCCACGCACGTATGACTTCCAATATAGCCGGCTCCCCCGGTAACAAGTATCTGCATATTCTTACTCTCCTTTTTGTTTAATTATACTATGAACGCAATTCTTTTTCTTCCTCTTTTGTAAGGATCATTGCTTTATATTCCTCTTTTACCTTGATCCAAAGACAATGATGAAGAGGATCATAGCGATCAAACTGTGCTTTATCTGTCCACTTCTTTTCCCATTGACGTTTAAAATGCACCATTTTCTTTAAATTTAACTGCTGATGCAGCACTCTGTAACAAAACACAAACTGCTCCGGATCTTTACAGCGCACAACCAGTTCATCGTCAGGAAGATTGTCGATTTCTTTTTTATCACTTAAAATCAAGATGAATTTTCTTTGCGGATCGCGAAATAAAAAAGGATAGATCATATAAAACAAGTGGTGACAATGATTGCACTGATGATAGAAATACGTTCCATCCTGCAGTCTTTTTTCGATGTTCTCACTTATTTTGGCAATGCCCAGCGTATCTCGCTTGATGTGAAAAACATGCCCACAATGCGGACATGTCATTTCAATCATTCTTTCCTTCATAGAGCACGAGTGGCATTTTTGAGCCAGTCTTTTTCTTCGTCGTTTAAATAAGGCTGCAACGTGTCATACACTTGTGCATGATAGGCATTTAACCACTCGATCTCATCTTGTGTCATCTTGGAGGTATCAATACCATCTAGATCAAACGGAACAAATGTCAATGGTTCAAAATGCATGAACTGTCCATAGAAATTCTTAGTTCCCTTCACGACAAGAAGCTCATTTTCATGACGGATACCAAATTCTCCTTCTTTATAAACACCTGGCTCGTCGCTTTGTATCATACCTTCTTCTAACACACAGGAATCATTTCTTTCCGGTACGATTCGCCAGCGAAAGCCGTTTGGTGCTTCATGGACATTGGAAAGATGCCCGACACCATGACCGGTTCCACATTGGTAGTCCATATCTTCATCCCATAGAGGTCCACGCGCTAGAATATCTAAATTTAAACCACGGCATCCATATAAGAAATGCGCTTTGGCCAGACGAATATGGGAACGCATAGCCAGCGTAAACCAGTGCTTTTCTTCCTCGCTGATCTTTCCTAAGACAAACGTACGCGTAATATCAGTTGTTCCTTCCAGGTATTGACCACCGCTGTCAACCAAAAGCATACCTTCCGGCTTTAAGGTAACATCCGTTTCCGGTATGGAACTGTAATGCATCATAGCCGCATGTTCTTTATAGGCACAAATGGTATTGAAGCTGTCTTCCAGATAATTTTCCTGTTCTTTGCGATACTGCTGCAGCTGATCCTGTGCACTGCATTCCGTGATTTCCTGTGATTTCACGTTCTTTTTTAACCAGTACATAAATTTTGTACAGGCTACACCATCTTTGATATGCGCCCATTTTGTATTTTCGATCTCTGTGGCATTTTTTTGCGCCTTCATCAATACGATCGGATCGATTGCCTCAACTAGCTTTTCCTGCACCAACAAGGCCAAACGACTGTTGACAAAATGTGGATCGACTAAAACCGGCCCTTGGAGAGAACAAACATCCTCATAAATCGAATTATACAGTTTTACGCTGATTTGATTTTGTTCAAATAAAGCTTTACTTTCATCATCTAAGCGAGAAGCGTCAATATATAATGTTGCCTTTTCTTTTTCAATGGTGGCATACGCTAAGGCTACCGGAAAATGCGGAATGTCATGAGCTCGAATATTAAAGAGCCAGGCGATCTCATCAATTTTTGTGATAATAAAGGAAGCACATCCTTCTTTGGTCATGGACTGACGAACCTGGGCAAGTTTATCTTCCATCGAGACACCGGCATAGCGTAAGGCATAATGGAAAGTTTTTGTCGCCGGTAAAGCCGGGCGATCCTGCCAGATTTCATTGACCAGATCCAAATTGGCGACAATATCGATCTGATGACTGTTAAAAATCGCATGATATCGTTTATAATCCATATAATTGATCACACGACCATCAAAGCCCACTTTAGAGTCTTTGGAAAGATTTTGACAAATGTAATCTTCGATGCTTGGTGTTTCCGGCTGTCCCATCTTCATCAAGGTAATGCCTGTATCCTGCAGCTGGGCCTGGGCCTGAATAAAATAACGGCCATCCGTCCACAAACCGGCTTGATCGGCTAAGACCACCAGTGTACCGGCACTACCGGTAAAACCGGACATGTACTTACGACAGGCAAAATAATCACTGACATATTCTGTTTCATGAAAGTCACTGGTTGGAATGATATAAGCCTGCACTCCGTTTTCCTGCATCTTCGCACGCAAATTCTGTAAACGTTCTTGAATCATTTTTATACCTCCACATGATCAATATAATAAGCCCAGTTCAATACTTCGATGCCGCCATAGCTTAAGGCGAACATCACCAGGCAGATAAACAAGATCTTTATCGTAAACAAGCCGATATTTCTGGATTTGTATGTGTTTTCCAGTCGCATGTATTTAAACTGCGCCCACATACAATACATCGGCAGCATATATAATATCCCCTGCAACAAAACCATCATAGGGGCAAAACTGTGTAAAAAGTACAACACTTCAAACACCTTACCACCGGCGATATCCTGCCGCAAGACAGACGCACTGTCAAAAGTCACAAAACCATTAAAACAGCCTAAGGCACTAAACAAACCAAAGAAAAACATCATGGACACATCAAATAACACCAGCATGCGATGTACTCTGTCCATTTTTGCCGTAATCTTGTTTGTCCATGCCAGAACACACAAAAACGATACCAACAGTAAAATGCCATAGATGATAAAACTTGCCGGAATCAGCCAGTGAAACAAAGAAAAAAGCAGAGCGATTCCTAAGCATACGTTGGCAACGGTGTCGGTCGTATCACGGCGACGGCGCATCTTGCGTAAGCCATTTTTACCAAATGAAAAAACAGAAGTGATCGGCTTGAGTGCTTTTTTAGGTAAAAAGCTGATACAGATCGATAATAAAATCGCTAAAAAACTATATAGTGCAACATCCATCATATTGATTCCTCTTTCTTACGCATCCAAATGACTGAAAAAACAGCCCATGCCATCGTCAACAATACCCAAAGCCACAACGGGCAGGAAAACCATGTTCCTTCTACGTGATTCGAAATATAAATTGATCCTAAATAAAACCCAAAACAAACCATCAAAATAAGCCAAAAACCCAGTGTTGAACGTTTGGGATCGGTAGCCATATACGTCAAAAGTCCTTTATAAATCAAGTAAACAACTATGGTCTGCAGGCATAGAGACCATCCGATCAAAACCGTTTGCATAATGGGCTCCTGTTGTGAAACAGGAATGAGAACTTGATTATACACAACATTGATCAACGTTGTATATATAAACAAAAACAAGGGAAAGTCAGAAACTTCTCTTAGAAAACAAGTGATTTTATCAGGCTTGATCGAATTTAAATAAGCTTTAAAATCGCTTTTAAATCCATCCTGTGTTTTTTGGTCATCCTGAAGCTGATGACTTGCCTTTTCCATACATTCTATCTGTTGTTTATAGGTGAGTCCGGCCTGTCGAACCTGAAAGCCGGCCCAGATCAATAATCGTTGATTCTTAGATGGGACACCCTGTACTTTTGATAACAGAGGTCGAAAATAATTGAAACTGTTCATGCAGATATTGTAGAATAAATCCATTAAGAAGTCTATAAAAGGAGAGTTCTATGAAGATTATCTTTTTGGATGCCGATGGCACTTTACTGCATCATGAAGGTTTTATTCCCCAAAGCGCTTTACAGGCTTGTCAGCTTGCTCAGAAGAACGGACACAAGATCGTCCTTTGTACGGGAAGACAAAAAGTAGAGGTCTATGGCGATATGTTAAAGCTGGACTATGACGGTATGATCACCGGAAGTGGGGCCCATGTCGAAGTCAACCATCAGCTTTTAGAAGAACGAACCTTTTCCAAAGAACAGTTGCATATACTCTTAGAGTATATGCATAAAAACGATATCGATGCGATCTTTGAAACCACAGAGGGCCTGGTCGGCAATCAAAAAACATATGATCATATAGAGCAAATGATCCAAAAACAATGTAAACATTTAAGTCCGGAACTCTTTGCCAAACATGGTTTAGTACAGGTCCAGCACAATCTGAAAGTAACCGATGCGATCTTAGAGTATCCTGTAAATAAGATTTCTTTTTTAGAATCGGACATTTCCTATCAGGAAATCTATGATGCACTGCACAAGCAATTTGACTTAGTGCCTGCTACCTTTGCCCCATTTGGCAAAGAAAGCGGTGAAATCTCCGAAAAGACCATTACCAAAGCAACCGGTATGCAAAGTATCCTCAACTATTTTGATAGAAGCGCTGAGGATGCGATTGCCATTGGAGATGGATTTAATGATCTGTGTATGTTTGAAGTCGCCAAAACCAGTGTAGCCATGGGCAATGCCCCTATAGAAGTACAAAAAAAGGCAGATCGTGTAACGACCTCCCTGGATAATAACGGTATTTATAACGCCTTTATTGTTCTGGGCCTGATTGAATAACGATCGATGTGGAAGCAGGCAAGATTCCTGCTTCTTTTCTTTTTTTCTGCAAGACCGTATTCATACGACATAAACATTCCCAATACTTTTCAAAAGGCACAAACGCATAGATGCCAATCGTCATGGAATGATCACCGATTTTATCAATGACCACTTCCTTCTGCATATCGTTTTGTACCCATTCTGCTTCACTTTCCAACACCTGATCTCCCAGTTGGATACAGGCATCGACATCCGTTTCCAAAGCAACCGGAAATGAGATATGAATTCGTCGATATTTTTCTTTCGAATAGTTGATCAAAATTTCACTGACTGCCGTAGAATTAGGAACGATGATTTCCTGATGATCAAAAGTCTGTAAGACCGTAAACAAGATTTCGATACGGCTGACAACACCTTCCTGTGATTCGATCTGTACATAATCACCGATCACAAAAGGCTTTGTGAAAAGAATCTGTATGCCCCCGGCAACATCATTCATGGTATCTCGCAACGCTAAAGAAATGCCTAGGGAAACGGCACTCAAAGAACCGACGATCACGGACATATCCAAGCCTAAGACCGCCAGGGCAATCGCAATAAAAATGATCTTAATAGAAATCGAAGCACACGATCCAATAAATGTTAAAGAGCCATGATCTATCACATTCTTGGATAGCTTAATAATAAATTTTTTGATCAGCTTGGCAATGACCATTCCCAATAAAATGATCAAAGCGGCAATGGCAACCCGAATTAAAAAATCATCCAGCTTTTCAAACATACATGTTCTCCTTTGAAAAAGAACCGGTCTATGCGGCCGATTCTAAATCCTTTTCTAATTTTTCGATACCTGTTTGAATACGACGAAGACTTTCATCCTTACCTAAAATATACGCCACTTCAATAGCACCACCCGGTGTCGATTGTTTTCCGGTCAAAGCTGTACGTACCGGCCAAAGTACCTGTCCGTTTTTCATCTCCAGTTTTTCCGGCAAGGCCATTAGTAGATCATGGATTTTCTCTTCACTGGACCAGTCACAGGAAGATAAAGCTTCATACGCTTCCTTTAAGGCAATCACTGCAGTTTCTTTCTTTGATTTCTGACGCTTATGCTTGAACATCTCCACATCATAATCCGGCAGTGCATCAAAGAAATCGATCATTTCTTCAATTTCATTTAACGTATTGGCACGAGATTGTACTAATTTTGCGATCTCTTTTAAATCGATATCCGAATGAATGGCATTCTTTAAATAAGGTAATACCAGTTCATAATAACGATCAAAATCCATGTGCTTCAAATATTCGCCATTCATCCATGTCAGCTTATCAATGTCAAAAATAGCCGGACGTTTCGAAATACGGTGAATATCAAAGACTTGAATCAATTCGTCCATGGTATAGATTTCCTGCTCGGTCTGCGGTGACCATCCTAATAGAGCAATATAGTTAATGATGGCTTCCGGCAAGTAACCTTTTGCGACTAAATCCTGGAAAGAAGCATCCCCGTTTCGTTTTGATAACTTATGATGTTCATCTTTCATAACCGGTGGAACATGCACATAGATCGGACGTTTCCATCCATACGCATCATAGATCAAATTATATTTTGGTGTACTGGATAAATACTCGTTTCCGCGAACCACATGTGTGATTTCCATTTGATGATCATCGATGATGTTGGCGAAATTGTAGGTAGGGAATCCATCCGATTTGATCAAGACCTGCTCATCTAATGTATCCACATCCACTTCAATATGTCCATAGACTTCATCATCAAAAGTCGTTTCTTTGATCTCTCCAATTGTCTGGCGAATGACATAAGGAACACCAGCATCGAGTTTAGCCTGTACCTCTTCCGGAGTCAAATGTTTACAAGGATCATCAAATTTAAAGGAATCTCCCTGCTCTTCTCTTTGTCTTTGCAGCTCTTCTTCCGAGCAGAAACAATAATGGGCGCCTCCTAAACGAATCAATTCCTCGGCATATCCTTTATACATGCCTAAACGCTCACTTTGAACATAAGGCCCATGTTCTCCACCGATATCCGGTCCTTCATCCCAGTTTAATCCGCAGTCTTTCATTGTCTTATAAATGATATCAACCGCACCTTCTACCTGACGATTTTGATCGGTATCTTCAATACGCAAAATGAAATCTCCATCTTCATGTTTTGCGATCAAATACTCAAACAGTGCTGTACGTAAATTTCCTATATGCATATAACCCGTTGGACTGGGTGCAAATCGTGTTCTAATTTTAGCCATAAATACCGTCCTTTCCCGATAATCTTAAACCACTTTAAAAATTTCTTCAATAAACAGTTGCCAAATCTAGAAAAAAATTATAAGATATAAAGGCGCATTGGGGTATAGCCAAGCGGTAAGGCACCAGACTCTGAATCTGGCATTTCCATGGTTCGAATCCATGTACCCCAGCCATAGAAAGCTAACGTCACTTAAAAAGGTGGCGTTTTTTATTTAATCCAATCTATGGTTTATCATTACAAAAAAATATTATCTATAAATTAAACTAAAAATCTTAAAACCTCCAATTTCCGAAAAACCTTTGGTTCAAAAAATCTAACTTTTTTAATAATTCTTAAATAAACTGATTTTTTGAACACTCTGGATAGCCTATCTTTCTAAACTCCTTGATTTTAATAAATACTTCGCTATTATAAAAATAATAAGATAGATGGAAGAGAAAAGTATGAATAAGCAACCTCTGAAAAGAAAATGGAGCATGAAGAAGATTATATTGGTTATAGTCTCACTATGCTCTTTTTTAGTTCTAAGCTTTGCAGTTCATCTTTCCCATCAACAAGGTTTCGTTTCCTTATTTCCTTTTGTCTCTTCAACGATGGTCTATGTTAATGAAGATGGTGAACTGGAACACGGTATGCAGAAGATCGGTAAAGATTATTACTACTTTTCAAAAGAAACTGGCTTTATGAAAAAAGGCTTTCAAACCATTAATCACAAAACGTATTATTTTGACAAAAATGGAAAACGGGTAACAGGGCTGCATACAGTTAATGGAAAAACTTATTATTTTGAAAAAGACGGACAGATGCTTAAAAAGAAGTTTAAGGCCTACACAAAGGATGAAAAACCGATGCTTTCTTATTTTGATCAAAAAGGGCATATGGTAACTGGAACCAAGACAATTCATAAGAAGAAATATGTCTTTGATCAAAGTGGAAACCTACAGATTGATATTGAAAAGCTTCAAAATGATGTGCAGGAGATTCTTTCTCAATACTCCGGTGATATCAGTGTCTATTTCAAAGACTTGCGAACCAGAAAAGGATTTGAGATTCATCCGGAATCCATGTATCCCTGCTGTATGATCAAAACCGTTGCCCTGGCCGCTGTTTTTCAGGAAATCGATGCGGGAACGATCGACTATGCACAATACGAACAATGGATTGAGCCTATGATCACCATCAGTGATAACACATCCTATAATGTGTTAATGGAAGTGATTGGAGATGGTAATGAACTTTATGGCTTACATAAGGCAAATGTTCTGGCTCAACAAATCGGCATGCGAAATACCGCATTGCATCATGGCCTACAGCCTGGCCAGCACTTTTTTACGGACGGCGGTGCCAATGTCAGCTGTGCAAATGACATCGGTATATTTTTTGAAAAGCTCTATGATCATGAACTGGGATCAAAGAAAAGCTGTGATCAAATGATCTATCTTTTTAAACGTTGTACGGATTACACGGCTTTACAGAGTGGTTTAGGACAAAATGTTGAATTTGCCCATAAAACCGGTTGTGCTGATACGTATTATCATGATGGCGGTATTGTCTATTTACCGGGTAGAGACTATATCCTGGTCGTCTTTTCTAAAGATGTAAACGTCTATACATCCTTGATGTATGAGCTTTCTTCCTGTGTTTTTGAATATCAAGATACATTGATTTAGTTTTTTCATGACCGACTTATCCCAGGAACTATACTTCCTTTCATAGCGAATAAGTCGGTTATTTTTATTATAACTTATACTCGATACAATAAAGGCAAGTAAGCATTACATATTTCATAGCCTTTGATAAAAATATAAATCTTATAATTTTTAAAACTAAATAAACTTTTCTTTCTACAAGAATGAATATCTTATGATATTTTAGAAAGGATTTGATCATGAAACGGGTCTATTTTCCATTTTCGTATCTTTCCATTCATAATATGGCCAAACCTCTTTTTCTTTGTGTTTGACTGGTGTAACCTTTACCCATTTTTCCACTTTGAAAAGGAGCTTTCATGTTTCAAATATTAATATGTGAAGATCATCTAGAGGATATAAAACATCTATCGCATCTCATTCATGATGCTTTTGCGCAGGAAAACATTTCTTATCATCTTACGATCTTAAATGAAAAATCTGGCTTGGATTTTAAGAACTATGATCTGATTTTCTTAGATATCCAGCTAACCTCTTATAATGGTATCCAATTAGGGCATCTCATCCGAAGGCAGTGTCCTAAAATTCCTATCATTATCACTTCTTTATATGCCGAATATCTTCAGCAGGGCTATTTGATCGAAGCTAAACGTTATTTATTAAAGCCTATCTCTTTCCTTGATTTTCAACGCGTCTTTTACGATGTGATTTTAGGCGATTGTAAACAACAGAAGGCTTTGACGGATTTAAGGATTTCTCCTTATAAGATTTATTATAAAGATGTATATTATGTAGAATTTTATGATCGGCATACGTATCTCTATTTAAAACATAAAAAATATCGAACGACTTATTCCCTTTCCTATTGGAAAGAATGTCTGAGTTTTTATGATTTTGGACAATCGTATAAAGCCTTTCTTGTCAGTTATCGACATATTGCCGATCTTACCCATGACAAAAAAGACATTCTTTTGACCAATGGTGTTTCTATTCCTCTATCTAAAAAATACAAAGCTTCATTTATGAAAGGATATCTACATTACCTACAATGCTCACAATAAGTTTCTTGTTTGATTTACTGACCTTTATTTTCCTTTTGGCGTTTTTACATTACTTTTTCCCTTTTCGATATTCCCTTCATCAAATTTTCTTATACAGCTTTTTTATCGTGCCCTGTGCTTTTCGCAACCGGATCAGTCTTGTACAAAACGCAGTTTTCTTTGTACTGCTCTGGACTTTGTGCAATGCCTTTTATCAGGGAGGCTTCCGTGGTAAATTTTTTTATTTTAGCTGGTGCTGTTTTATCTTGTTGACTGCCAGAGCGATCATTCTTTTATTATTTACACAGTTTCTTTCTTTTTCTACGATTGCACCCACGATCGAAGTCTTGTTGGTGATGATCCTATGTACCCAGATTTTAAATCTCAGCTTTTCCCTCGTGTTTGTGCATCTTAAAAATCAATACAAACAAATCTTACTAAAGGGCTTTCATTCTTTATTCTATATTCCCTATATTTTATTATGTTTCTTCTATATCTTTCATATGGACTATGGCGTTTTCTATGATCGTGCCACCTGCCTTGTTTTTCTGTACCTCATTCAAGTGGCAGCTCTATCTTTGGTTGCCCGTCTCTTTTTCTGGCAACAAGCACTTTATCAACGAAAGCTCATTCGGCTGCAACAGTCGAATCTACAGCTACAATGTCGCTGTGAGCTCCTGTATCAAGCCTATTCTTCATATTTTGATCATATCCATGATCTATTATATCAATGTCTTTATCTGGAAAGACTTTCCTGTTTCAAACAATACAATCTCTTACAGAAACAAATCAAAAAATTGGCGGAACATACGTTTAGTCACTTCCAAAATCTCTATAGAACCTGTCCGGTCTTAAAAACCATGTTGGAAAAAGAAGAAAAACGTATTCAGAAACAACAGTTACGCTTTGATACAACTCAATTAGATGAGGAAAAAATACAAATCAGTTATGATGCCTTACAATCTGTCTATCAATCTATGTTACAGGTACTTTTTCAATGTTGTGAAAAGACAACGATCACTATTCAAAATCAACAGAAAGTTCATTGTTGTTTTCTCCAATTTACTTTTTCTTTCTTTCGTTTTAATGAAACAAAATTTTCCCTGCCCTATGAAGTTTATATATCCCGGGATTCCCTTCAACTGTATCATGTCACTTTTTTGATTCCTGATTTGTGAACTTTGCCAAGTATTAATATTTATTTAGTACTTGACTTTACATAGTACTAAATATACTATAATAGTGTGAGGTGATTCGATTGAATACACAATTTAAAAAAGGTGTATTGGAGTTAATTGTTTTAAAAACGATAGAATACAAAGATCTCTATGGATATCAACTGGTGACAAAGATCAGTGAGATCGTGGATGTCAATGAAGGTACGATCTATCCGCTTTTAAAACGATTGTCCAATGATCATCTGCTCGAATCTTATTTAAAAGAATCCTCGGAAGGACCACCCAGAAAGTATTATCCCATTACCCCCAATGGGATACAAAAACTGCAGGATCTGGAAAAGGAATGGAATGAATTTTCCGGTAAAGTCAATGCATTTTTAAAGGAGGTGTCTTATCATGACGAAAAGTGAATTTTTAGAACAGTTGGAACAAAAGCTTTTATTGATCTCCGAACAGGAACGAAAAGACATTTTGATTGAATATGGCACATATATTGATGATAAGATTGCCAATGGTACCAGTGAAAAAGAGGCAATCCAGGGCTTTGGTGATCTGGATGAGCTTGCCAAAGAAATCTTAGAAGCTTATAAGATCAATACAGATAGTATGGATAGTAAAGCTGATAAAACGTTGGATCGCGCCTATTCGAAAACCGAAAGTTTTCTAAATAAGTTCGGCAATTTCAGTGTTAATGATATTTTTCATCTGATTTTTGATGCCTTTGTCCTTCTTGTATTGCTTTATATCGGAAGGATTCTTCTTATTGATATTTGCTTAAATATTCTGATGAATGTATTTAACTGGATCTTTGGTATCACTTATGTAGCCGGTATTGTATATGCCTTTGAAGATTTGATGATCTGGATCTTTAAGCTCATTTATCTGGCGGCAAGTATTCTCTTCTTTATCAATGTCATGTCCAGAAGAATTCGTCGGATCAAGCGACATGACTATCGCATCAATGTAGTGGAAGACTTAAAACAATCCTTCAACAAAGAGGCCAAAGATTTCTTAAAAGACGATGATGGCCTGCCGCCGATTCCCGACGCAAAGCCAAAAAAAACACTCTATCACCAAAGAAAAGCACAACATACAGATAGTGGAAGCCTGCTGATAAAGATCATTTTAGCGCTGATCAGCTTTCCGACCATCTGTTGTATCATCGGATTCAGTACTGCTTTGATTGCCTTATTCTTTGTAGGTGTTTTTGAGCACGTTTACAGCATCGGCTTGATCTTATTAGGTGTTGGACTGTTAGGCGGAAGCATTTCCGTTCAATGGTTCTTGATCCACCTGTGGCCAAAAAAGGAGGAGATTCCTCATGCATAAAATCATCATTACTTTTGTAGTATCTGTAATCTTAGTAATCAGCGGTGCCCTGGTCTTTGCGATGGAGCTCTCACAAATTCAGTTTCGTGCAAAAACACTTCCTGTGGAAACAAAAACAGAAACAATAACAATAGAAAATCATACAGGTGCCGTGCTACTTGAATTGGATCCTTACATAGATTTTAGATATGAAGAGATTCAACTGGAAGTGGAAAGCTTTCAAATGGATCCTAACCTAAAAGAGGATCAAATGAAGATCGAATATCCAGAATTTCTAGAGTTGGCATATGGAGAAGAAGGAGAGCCCGTACATTCTCGAATTTGGTTTTTTTCGACTCTGAACGGGGATCATAATGTGTTCTCTCATATCCATAGTCTGGAAGATATCAAAGAGATATGGAATCAAAAAGAAATAACTCTATACAAACCCGATGCAAAAAACTTGCATATAAAGGTTTTCTATGGAAAAAAACTGGAAGGAAAAATTGATATCTATTAAAAAGGATCGTTAAGATCCTCCAAAAAAGCAGCCTGACTCTCATGCAACCGGCATAAAGAACTTTCTGCACAAAATGGAACACACAAGCTTTGTGATGTGAATGCTTTATGTCTTATGGCTGCTTTTTATTCGGCTGAAAGAATTTGTCTTGCCAATTCCTGATTTTGAGAATCAACATAAAAATCCCAGGCATATCTAGGCTTATGATCGCCTGCCAACATGGATCCCATCAAAGCCGTATGAAAGGGGTGCAGCTGATTGACATCTTTCATGCGGATGCGATATTCGATATGATGTTCACTTAAAATATCTTCTATTTTGTTTTTTTGTTCTATGTCTGTCGTCGTAAAAACCTTTGCTTTTCCAAACATTTTATATCTCCTTATTCACTCCCATTATAACAAAAAAAAGAGAGTTTCCTCTCTTAATGAAACATATCCTTCTTTTTGAAAATCAAGATGGCTACCAGACAGGCGATAACCGCAATAGCTGTTGGAAAGAGAACATGTGGTGCAGGAAGACCATCAACATTCATCCCATAAAAGCTGAAAATAATATTTGGTATAGCCATAACGATCGTAATGACCGTTAAGACCTTCATAACGATATTTAAGTTGTTGGAAATGACAGAGGCAAAGGCATCCATGGTTCCACTTAAAATGTTGGAATAAATATTACACATCTCGATGGCCTGATGGATCTCGATCATCACATCTTCCAGTAAATCTTCATCTTCTTCATAAAGCTTGATCATTTTACCACGCATGATCTTATTCAATGTGATCTCATCCGCTTTTAAAGAAGTTGAAAAGAAGACCAGTGATTTTTCCAAGCCTAACATCTGAATCAGTTCTTTATTTTCCATCGACTGATGCAGTTTTGATTCAGTACGGCTGGACAAACGATCGATCTGACGCAGATACACCAGATATTGTTGCGAAATGCGCAATACCAACAAAAGCAAGAAACGCGTTTTTAAACGGGTATCCATCTGACGGATACGCCCCTGCGCCATATCCTGTAAAGACCAGCTTTCATACAAACTAATCGTCACAACATAGCCTTTTAAAATTACGATACCCATTGGGTTCGTTTTATACTGCAAGGTCGTATAATCTTCATTTTTATTAACGTCACATTCATCAGAGTCTGGATAGTCGATGATCACAAGCGTCTGATCAAAGTCGTCATCATAGTCGATATGTGAACTTTCTTCATCATCCAAAGAAGATTTGACAAATTCCGGCAATACACCGATATGTTCGATCAAAAAATTTCTTTCTTCTTCGGTTGGAGCAATCGCATTGATCCAACATCCTTTTTCCGGAGCATCAATACGACGGGTACCATCATCAAAAGTCTTGTAAAATTCAAGCACAGTAATCCCTCCTTTTTAACGGAGACAAACTGCGATGCCTCCGTATCCTTTATTTTGCTTTTTGTTCCACTCATGACTTAACGGGTCCGGAGACATAATTTCACCTACTTTCATGCCTTTGTATTGTACCACAAAAATGAAAAAGGATAAAAAGGCTTTAACGAACTTTTTACACATTTTAATAAAAAAACGGGATTGCTCCCGTCACTTTCAATTTCATAAGCCATGTTCTGTATCAGACAGTCATTTATCTATAGGTTTCCCTATCCGATCTTAGGTTCAGTTCCCCTTGATCAGTTCCCCTACCAAATTTGGGTTTCTCGCTTGCGGGGTTTACCCGTTCCACCTATTCTGTTTCCAGAATAGCTCGTCTCTGTGGCACTTTTAAAGTCGTATTTCCATAGTTTCCCTTAGGAAATACGACAGCCGTCAGGATCAACCTGCCTGGATTTATGACTTCATCCAGCACAAACACTACGATCATCGCAGATCGTGCGAGCATGGACTTTCCTCTAGCTTTCGCCAGCGACTGTCGAAATTGAAATCAATTATTCTTCCGGTTTTACCGGTGCGCTATTTGTCGTATGGAATACAGCCTGTTCCAAACGTGCAATACGTTTTAACAGATCGATCATATCTGTATTTCCATTTACGTAGTCAGCGCTCACTTTTTCATTTAAATTCTGGTTTTCGCTCTGCAATGTATAAATTTCCTGCTGCAGTTCTTTAATTTTTTCTTCATAGCGGCTTAATGCCTGCCCCAGTTCTTCCATTTTTTCATCATAGACCTGATAGTCTTCAATGATCAAATCTAAGAATTCATCAACTTCTGCCGGAGCATACCCTTTAATATCCACATGGAATTCTTTTTCAAAGATTTCCTGCGCAGTCAGATTCATTTCTTTTGTCATTTTGATTCCCCCTGAGCACTACTCATTATTATGACGTTTTTGCCCTAAAAAATCAACCATAATTGAATGTTAGTATGATTTCATATATAATTAGAACGATGAGTATAGTGAAATATCCAACAGCGGTTGCCCACCAGAATTTTCATGGTGTAAAAGATCAACACACCAACCGCGGAATGCGCCTGGAAGCCGATCTAAACGATACAAACAAGTATTACAGAGAATGTGATAAGGCGCTGATTTATAAAAAGCCCACACCGGTACAAGTCGTTCGTGTCGATTATCCGGCAAGAAACAAGGCTAAGATCGTGGAGGCATATTATAAAACACCTTCTACGACTGATTATAATGGCATTTATAAAGGTCGTTATATCGATTTTGAGGCAAAGGAAACAAAGAATAAAGCACAGTTTCCCATCGGGATCATTCATTCTCATCAGATCATGCATCTTAAAAAAGTACACAAGCATGGCGGTATCGGTTTCTTTGTGATTCGATTCAGCCTGCGAAATGAAACCTTTCTGATAGATGCCCCTTTATTGATCGATAAAATTGAACATTCCTCAAAAAGTTCGATTCCCTATTCCTGGTTTCAGGAGCATGGGCATTTGATTCAAGAAGGCTATATACCTAGATTAGACTATCTCAAGATCGTCGATCTTTTGTATTTTAAGGAGGATAAGACATGAGCCAAGATACAAATCAGAAACCGCAGACAAAAAAGCGTAGAAAGCTGGATATCTGGAACAAGCTGGCAATCGGCGTACTTTCCATTTTTTTGGTAGGCTGCATCTCCGTTTTCTTTATTCTGGTCAACATCATCAATGATCCGGATGGCATGCAGTTTGTCGAGGGGGATCTGACAACACTTTCCAACTCACGTATTTATGACCGTAACGGAAACCTGATTTCCGAGCTGGGACAGGAGATTCGTGAAGATGTCACGTATGATCAGATTCCACAGAACGTGATAGATGCGTTCTTAAGTATTGAGGACTCTCGTTATTTTGATCACAACGGGTTTGACTTACCTCGTTTTTTGGCCAGTGCTTTGACAAACCTTCGCTCCGGTTCCTTTGCCCAAGGTGGTTCGACATTGACCATGCAGCTGATCGACAATACGTTTACTTCACAACAGGAAAAAAAGATTGAAAGTGAACAAGGCAGCATTTCGGCATTTACCAAAATCAAGTTAAAAATACAGGAAATTTATTTGTCTTTAATTGCCGAACAAACCTTAAATAAAGAAGAAATCTTTGATTACTATGTAAACCGGATCTGGTTTGGATCAGGTGATAATACTCGAGGCATCCAAAAAGCAGCCAAGTACTTTTTTAATAAGGATGTATCGGAACTGAATTTAAGTGAATCGGCGTTCTTGGCCGGTGCTATCAATGCCCCGGATACATATAATCCGTTAAACAATTTATATAAAACGGATCAGGATTATCTGGCCAATGCGACAAGTCGTCGAAACACAACACTTGCCTTAATGTTACAGCACGGATATATTACCGAGACTGAATACAATTTGGCAAAGAATTCAAAATTAGAGTTTGCCCTGCAATATACGAATATATCCAGTCAGGATCCAAATGCACCGTTTATCTATCAGGCTGTACAGGAAGTTATTCAGTTGACCGGTCAAGATCCGGGTGTTGTTCCTATGGATATCTATACAACACTGAATCCGGATGTACAAAAGGTAGCTTATGATATCTGTGCAGGAAATATTGTCAACTTTCCAATCGAACAGCTTGATACCGGCTTTGCCGTTATTGAGAATCATACCGGTGAAGTGATTGCGGTCGGTGCCGGTCGAACCTATTATCAGGATGCGACCAAACGAGATTTATCCATGGAAGAAAGGCAGCCAGGTTCTTCAATGAAACCATTATTGGCTTACAGTTCTACCTTTGATTTATTAGGCTGGTCCACCGAACATAAGATCAACGACCATGGTGAAGACTATTTCCATGCGGGAAGCAACCTTCAAAACTCTGATCGTCAATATCGTGGTGTAGTCAACTTAAAGACAGCCCTTGGTTTATCCTTGAATACACCGGCAGCACAGGCGATGATTGCCCTGGTGGATGAAACCGGTTATGATTACTGGATCGATTTCTTAAAGAAGTTAGGATACAGCGAAGATACCTATACACAGTTTGTCGAACAATATGCGATCGGTGGCGCCGAGATGTACGCATCCCCTCGCCAACAAGCCAGTGCCTACAGCATGTTAGCCAACGGCGGTAAGCGTGTAGAAGATCATACAATTCGAAAAATCGTACGTCGCTCGGATGGAAAAGAAACCTCTGGTGATACAACCGAATATGAACTGATCAGTGAAGAAGCCGCATATATGACATCCTACCTATTGGAAAATGTAGTATCCGGAAATTATCAAAACTTCAATGAAATCTTATACAGCCAAAACTATACGGCATATGGTAAATCCGGTACATCCGACTGGTCTACTTATGGGGTACAATATGGTATTCCTGCCGGGGCCGCTCGTGATGAATGGTCCATCGGTTACACCAGTGACATCAGCGTGGCAACATGGACCGGTTTCAGCGGCGAAAATGAAGCGCTGGGATACTACTTTACAAACTCTTTACTGTTTGAGGCAACCGCCTTCCATATCACGCATTACTTATTAGATTACTGCCAACAGTTCTATGACTATAGCGATATTGAAAAGCCTAGCGGTGTATCCAGCTATAATGGTGGTTATATCAAAACAGAGTTCCTTTCTAAAGGTGATTCTAAAGTAACCGGCGGAAATGCGAAGTCTGAAGATGAAGAAGATACTGAGGAAGAGGAACAGGAAGAAGAAACGACAGAAGAAGAAAATACGCAGGAGCCAACAACGCCGCCAACGGAACCAACTGTACCAGAGGAGCCTAGTGATCCAACGCAGGATCTTCAACAACAATGTATCAATTCCGGTGGTACTTGGCAAAACGGAGCTTGTATCTATCAGAATACCGGCAATAACGGAAATACAGGTATGGAAGAAACCTTCCGGCTGGATTCACTGACCTTACCGGATTCACGAAAGAGAATATTATAAAAGGAATGAGTCTGATATAATCCCACTAAAGTAGACACACGAAATAATTAAAATTATCCCATCGATG
>OLSE01000720.1_pt1 | contig 35999 bp, 34 predicted proteins | sample 1673191 | NCBI WGS metagenome assembly OLSE01 (sample SAMEA3136764, study PRJEB25190) | human gut metagenome | biome: human gut; feature: human-associated habitat; material: faeces | place: Austria | collected 2013
TGTGCTTAATGAGGTTTTATCGAATAATGATACAAATTAAGGGTTTTACGATATGAATAAAATAATTGATACACTAAACACACAAAAAGCGGCTATCTATATTAGAGTATCTACACACCATCAAATTGATAAAGACAGTCTTCCATTGCAACGTGAAGACCTTATTAATTATGCAAAGTACGCTTTAAACATAGATAACTATGAAATCTTTGAAGATGCAGGATATTCTGCAAAAAATACAGAACGACCATCATATCAGTACATGATGTCAAAACTTCGTACCGGAGAATTTTCACATCTTCTTGTATGGAAAATCGACAGAATCAGTAGAAATCTTCTTGATTTTGCTACTATGTATGAAGAATTAAAAACGCTTGGGGTTACATTCGTCAGTAAAAATGAACAATTCGATACTTCATCCGCAATCGGTGAAGCAATGTTGAAAATCATACTTGTATTTGCTGAGCTTGAACGAAATATGACATCCGAACGTGTTTCTGCTGTTATGCTGTCAAGAGCAACAAACGGTCAATGGAACGGTGGTAGAGTACCTTACGGTTACAATTATGACAAGTCTACAAAACAGTTTTCTATTCACCCCATCGAAGGCAATCACATCAAAAAATTGTACGACCTATATTTAGAAACACAATCAATGCTTGCGGTTGCAAAATACTTTAATGAACATGGAATAAAAACAAAGACGGGAAATAACTGGTCTCCTACTACTATCGGAAAAATACTTGCAAGCAGATTTTATCTTGGAGAGTATCAGTACAATCTCCATAAAGACAGTATTGGCGGTGCTGGTGTTGCATCTTTGAAGCCTGAAGATGAATGGATAACGGTAAAAGACCATCATCCTGCTATAGTTTCAATCGAACAATGGGATAAATGTGCCGAAATACGAGCATACAATCATCGCAGGTCAAATGCACCAAAACGCTATAGACGTAAAAATACGCACATATTTGCAGGGTTAATCATTTGCGGTGAGTGTGGAAGCACATATCAAGCTACAATCGACCGTGCAAGAACAGGCGGCTATCGTCCATCCATATATTTATGTTCACGCAGAAAACAATATTCAGACTGTCAAAACAAGTATATGTCAGATATAACGCTTGGACCATTTATTTTGAATTACATTTCAAACATCATTAAAGCCAATGCTAATATGGGTAAAACAACAACACCTGATATGTTCAAGAAAAAGTTACTTAGAGGTGACGTATTCAAAGATGTAAAGGATATTGCGCCTTCAGGTTTAAATGAAATGTACAATATGATTGTATCAAAAAAATTTAATTCTGACCCTTTCACTTCTGCTGTGAATAGAGATGAAAGTCAACCTGATTTTGCTTCAGAACGTGAATTACTAATAAGCGAAAAACGTAAGTATCTTAGAGCTTTAGACAGACTAAAAACTCTATACTTATACAATGACAATGCAATGGCCGAAAAGGACTACATCATTGAAAATAAAAATATTTTAGACAATTTAAAGAGAGTCGATGAACGACTTGAAGAAATAGAAAAAAACAGCTCACAAAACTTCACTATCACGGACAGTGAGTTTATCGAAAAAGCGAGTTATTTTATCATATCGCAAGAATTATCAAATCAGCGATATATTAACTTCAATAGCTTAATACAGCACATAGATACAAATGTGTTAAAAAATTTTATACAATCCGTAATAAAAAAAATTGTTGTTTTGGACGGAAGAATTATATCAATACAGTTTAAAAACGGTATTGAGCATGATTTTTTATATTAACAGAATACAAAGAAAATACCCCTGCATTCCATGAATACAGGGGTTTTCTGATATTTTTATTTCTTTTTCGGTCTCACGTCTCCCACAAGCATCGCATCGCCAAATGAAAAAAATCTGTATTTTTCCTGTACCGCTGTTTTATAGGCATTCAGCACATTTTCTCTGCCCGCCAAAGCACTTACAAGCATTATAAGTGTTGACTCAGGCAAGTGGAAGTTTGTTATAAGCGCATCTATAACGTGAAATTCCTTACCCGGATAAATAAATATATTTGTCCAACCTGTTTTTTGTTCAAGTTTTTCGTTTTCCATTCCGACCGTTTCCAAAACTCTTGTAGCAGTTGTTCCGACAGAAATTACACGTTTACCGTTTGATTTTGTTTTATTTACCAAATCGGCTGTTTCCTGCGGAAGTATATAAAATTCCGAGTGCATTTTATGTTCAAGTATATCGTCGGCTTTAACAGGTCTGAATGTTCCGAGTCCGACGTGAAGTGTTACATAACCTATATTAACGCCTTTTGCCTTAATCTTTTCAAGCAATTCGGGTGTAAAGTGAAGTCCTGCCGTAGGTGCCGCCGCACTGCCGGGATTTTTTGCATACACTGTTTGGTATCTGTTTTTATCTTCAAGTTTATGTGTTATATAGTGAGGCAGAGGCATTTCTCCGAGTTTATCCAAAACCTCCTCAAATACTCCCTCATACTCAAATTTAACAAGTCTGTTACCGTCATTTATAACGTCCAAAACCTCTGCTTTAAGCTCACCGTTGCCAAAAACAAATCTTGCGCCGGGTTTAGCTTTTCTGCCCGGTTTCAAAATTACTTCCCAAGTATCAAGCGTATGCTTATGCAAAAGCAAAAATTCAATAGCACCGCCCGTACCCTCCTTTTGACCGTACAGACGTGCCGGAAGTACCTTTGTATCATTCAATATAAGTGCATCACCCTCATTTAGTTCATCGACTATATCATAAAAATGCTTATGCTTAATTTCACCTGTATTTTTATCAAGTATCATAAGCCTTGAAGAACTTCTGTCCTTTAAAGGTTCTTGTGCAATAAGTTCTTCGGGCAAGTCATAATAAAAATCTGTTCTTTTCAAAATAATTACCTCTTTTTTCTGTTCATTTAGATTACATTATACCAAAAAAATAAGGTTGTTGCAATAGTTTGCGACAACCTTATTAAATTTTAAGAAATTCTTTTTAGCTATACCAAAAGCATATTCTGTTCGTCACCACCCATACCGAGTGCCGTACGGCTTCCTATACCCAAATAACACGAATAATGAATTAACTTCTTTAATAATTCACAAATGCTATAATCACCGTGAATTTTAAAAGACACACTTCCCGTCATACCTGTCAATTATTTATGTAAAATTTTTATTTAGCAAAATGTATAATACAGAAAATTAAGGAAACAATACTAAATACTACAATGTATATGGAGGAACACAAAATGAATCAACAACAAAAAAAGGAAACAAAAAAGCTACCAAGCTTTTACATAGCACTTTGTTGCTGTGTATTGGCAATCGGTATAGCCGGTTATTTTACCGAAAGACACAATTCAGACTCATCAAGTATGCTAAGCAATGAGATAGCCGATAACAGTGGCAGCGAAGTTTTTTCGGATTCAACCGACAAATTCACATCTTCCGCTCTGAACGTTTCAGAAGATGAAACTCAAGAGGCGTCATCAGCAAATGTAGAAGAGAGTTCGGAAGTTGTATCTGATACCGAAACCGCTCAAAGTACCGACACTCAAACCGATATACCTGTTATGTCCGAGCAACAAGTACCTGTTGAGGACTATGCAGTCAACAACCCCGACGTTGACCAAACCGCAGTTATCGTATCATCCGAACAACCTGCATTTATTATGCCTGTAAACGGAAATACACTTGAAGGATATTCGGACAAATTAAAATACAACGAACAGCTTTCCGATTGGCGTACCCACAACGGCATTGACATTGCCGCCAACACAGGTTGCAGTGTACAAGCCGTCGCTGACGGCGTTATTGACGAAACAGGCAAAGACGCAATGGGCGAATATGTAATAATATCTCACGCCGCAGGATTTATAACGAAATATATGGGGCTTGAAAATATTGAAAATCTCACTGTAGGTAAAGAAATAAAATCAGGCGAAGTTATCGGAACGTCAGGTAAATGTACCGGTGAAAATGTGACCGATCCGCATATTCACTTTGAAATGTCAAAAGACGGAGTTTTGGTAAACCCAACCGACTACCTTCCTCAACAATAAAAGCAAAATGAGCCTGTCGACATTTTGTCGACAGGCTCATTTCTACTATCTGTTATTATAAAATGCAACATATGATTTATATGCCATATATACGTCACTCTTTGCTGTAACTTCAAACGGTGCGTGCATTGAAAGTACAGGAACACCGCAGTCAATAACGTCCATATTAAGATTAGCAACGTACTGTGCGATTGTACCGCCGCCGCCTTGATCAACCTTACCGAGTTCGCTTGTTTGCCAAACAACTCCGTTATCGTCAAGTATCTTGCCTATTTCATAAACAAATTCGGCAGACGCATCTGACGACTCCGACTTACCTCTTGCACCTGTATACTTCATAAGCACCATACCGCAGCCTGCAAATGCCGCATTACGTTTTTCGTATACGGATTCATAGTTCGGATCAACTGCCGCACCGACGTCCGATGACAAGCAAGCTGAATTTTCTATTGTTGTATTATAATCGGTAATTGTGCAGTTGCCGTTAATCTTTTCAATAATTTCCGCAAGAGTCATTTCAAAGAATGCACTAAGCATACCCGTATTACCTGTTGAACCGATTTCTTCTTTATCAACAAGGATTGCAAGTGCTGTCTTTTTAGGATTTTCAACAGCGAATATACCCTTTAATGTAGTAAATGCACACACTCTGTCATCTTGACCGTATGCACCGACAAAGCTTTCGTCAAGTCCGACATTCTTAGCCTTGAAAGCAGGTACAATTTCAATTTCGGCACTTAAGAAATCTCTTTCTGTTATGCCGTATTTTTCGTTAAGATGTTTCAAAATCGCAAACTTAACCTTTTCGCTTACATCTTCCGATTTAACAGGCATACCGCCTATAAGAATATTAAGATTTTCTCCCTCTATTCCGTCAATCATTTTCTTTGTCATTTGGTCTTTAGCCAAATGCGGCAAAAGGTCTGTCACGCAAAATACAGGGTCGTTTTCATTTTCACCTATATTTAATGTCACCTTCTTACCCTCTTTTGTAAAGATAACACCGTGCATAGCAAGAGGAATTGCGGTCCATTGATACTTCTTAATACCGCCGTAATAATGCGTTTTCAAAAGTGCCATATCATTGCTTTCATATAGCGGATTTTGCTTTAAGTCAAGTCTTGGTGAATCGATATGTGCGCCGACAAGATTTACACCGTTTTTAATATCTTCACTGCCGATAACCGCAAGTAAAATATTTTTGTTTCTGTTAATCTTATAAACCTTATCTCCCGCCTTTAACTGCTTTACTGAATTAATATTCTTAAATCCGTGAAGTTCAGCCATTTTTATCGACTTTTCAACGCATTCACGTTCTGTCTTTCCCTCATCAAGAAATTCGCGATATTCGTCGCAAAGTTCAAACATTTCCTTATATTCCTGTTCGCTCAAATTCTCATACACATTTTTTCTTTTGTATGATAATTCATTAAATAACTCTTTATCTGTCATATAAATCATAACCTTTCTGTCCGCTGATAAAAATAATATATGCGGCTTATTGCGGACGAATAAGACGTCATTTATTTTTATTATTGACACTCATTATACCACAAATACAAAAAATAGTCTATATGAAACGAATTTCTTATTTCATATTTTTTCTTATTTGTTTTAATTCCGTGCATTTTGACCATAATGTAATATATAAAAAAGTTATGCTCTGTGCAACTCTGTCAAGTATGCAATTATGCAGATAAATATGGATTTTGTCACTTGATAAATTTATAACAACGTGATATAATATCTAATATGGATATTAATAAAAAAGACAATAATCTTATTGTCACAGGTTTAAAAGATTTTAACTTACACCATATATTTGATTGCGGTCAATGCTTTCGTTTTAATGCAGTAAGCGAAAATTCATATTTCGGCATTGCAAAGAACAAGGCGCTTTTAATATCGCAAAATGATGATGAAGTTATATTTTACGATACAACTGAAGACGATTTTAAGAATATTTGGTATGATTACTTTGATTTAAACCGCGACTACAGCGAAATCAAGAGCAGATTATCCAATGACCCGATTATGAAAGAAGCTGTTTCATACGGTGACGGTATTCGTATACTTAACCAGGATTTATGGGAGGCTGTTATTTCTTTCATCATTTCGGCAAGCAACAATATTCCGCGAATCAAAGGCATTATAGAAAGACTTTGCGAAAACTTCGGAAAACAAATAAGTTATATGGGCAAAACATATTACACGTTCCCCGATACCGATACGATATATTCTCTTTCAAAAGAAGATTTATCGGTTATCCGTTCCGGTTTCCGTGACAAATATATAATGGACGCCGCAGACAAATTCAAGAGCGGCACTCTTACGGAAGAATATATAAAATCACTGTCAACTCCGGACGCAAAAAAAGCATTAATGACTATTAACGGTGTCGGCAACAAGGTCAGCGACTGTATACTTTTATTCGGTCTTGGCAGAGTGGACTCATTCCCCGTTGACGTTTGGATTAAACGCATAATGGAATACTGTTATTTTGACGGTGAACAAAGCATACCTGCAATATCCGCATTTGCCGAAAAGCATTTCGGCGATATAGGCGGTTTTGCTCAGCAATATCTATTCTTCTATGCAAGAGAAAACAAAATTGGCACTGAATAATCACTTTTCAGCCCACATTAAAAGTGATTTTAAGACAAGTATATCGTGGGCGGAAAGGATTTGAATTTCAGAGTGTTAGTGGATTTAAAAAGAATAGTAGCATATATATGTCCTTTCTGTTCAAATATGTCGTCAAAATCACTTTCAATATTTAATTTTTCGGGTAAAGACAAGGTTCAGCTTATATGCCCTACTCACGGCTGTCACGAAACCTGTGTTACAATAGCCGAAAAACACGATAAATACAAATTTGACATCGAATGTCCGATATGCGGTGACAACCATTCGTACACAACAACGAAAGAAAACTTTTGGAACAAACCGCTGTTAACATACAAATGTCCCGTTGCGGGAATAGATGTATTTTTTGCCGGTGAAAAAGATTTGGTTGAAAATATGCTTAACGAAAACACTGATATGTTTTCAGATATTCTCGATGAATTTGACGATGACGACAGTGATATTTCTTTTAACTTGATTTATGCAATTATCGAACGTCTGCACGCCTTGCAGGAATCACATAATATTTCCTGTGCATGCGGAAGTGAAGATATTGAATTAAATATCATAAACGGCAACATTATTCTGACGTGTCTGCAATGCAAAAAATCAAAAGCCATCGAGACAACAGAAGAAACTTTAACACGATTATTAAATGCAAAAGCAATTATAATCGGTAAATAATTTTGAATATAAATTAAATTTATATATTTATTTTATTTATTTTAAGGAGGACTTTAAAATGATAGTTTCAGCAACTGAAATGCTAAAAAAGGCAGTTGAAGGCAAGTATGCCGTAGGTCAGTTCAACATCAACAACCTTGAATGGACAAAGGCTATACTGCTAACAGCTCAGGAAAACAACTCACCTGTAATTCTTGGTGTATCTGAGGGTGCAGGTAAGTATATGACAGGTTTTAAGACTGTTGCGGCAATGGTTAAGGCAATGGTTGAAGAACTTAACATCACTGTTCCTGTTGCTCTTCATCTTGACCACGGAACATACGAAGGCTGCTACAAGTGTATCGAGGCAGGTTTCTCATCAGTAATGTTTGACGGTTCACACTTCCCTATCGAAGAAAATATCGCAAAGACATCTGAGCTTGTAAAAGTTTGCCACGAAAAAGGTCTTTCAATCGAGGCTGAAGTCGGTTCAATCGGCGGCGAAGAAGACGGCGTTATAGGTGCAGGCGAAATTGCTGACCCTAACGAATGTAAGAAAATCGCCGATCTTGGCGTTGACTTCCTTGCAGCAGGTATCGGTAACATTCACGGTAAGTACCCTGCAAACTGGAAAGGTCTTGACTTTGACGCTCTTGCAAAAACAAAGGAACTTATCGGCGACCTTCCGCTTGTTCTTCACGGCGGTACAGGTATTCCTGCAGATATGATTCAAAAGGCAATTTCACTTGGCGTTGCAAAAATCAATGTTAATACAGAGTGTCAGCTATACTTCCAAGAGGCTACAAGAAAGTATATAGAAGAAGGTAAAGACCTTGAAGGTAAAGGTTTTGACCCAAGAAAACTTCTTGCTCCAGGTTTTGAGGCTATTAAAGTTATTGTTAAAGAAAAGATGGAACTTTTCGGTTCAATCAACAAAGCATAATTTTAGTAATGAACAAACACCCCTTATCATACTATTTGATAAGGGGTGTATTTTTATGATTAAAAAACTAAAAATTTTCTCGGTTGTAATATTCGTTTCTCTGCTTTACTGCGGTATTCTCGGAATTGTTTTCAATTCCGTTTCAAGTGTTCCCGTTCTTTCGGTGAATATTTCCGACGGTGTTGATATGCCTATTATTATGTACCACAGCGTATTGAAAGACACCGATTTATCAGGGAAATACATTGTCACTCCCGATACATTGAAAAACGATATTAATTTTTTGAAAAACAAAGGCTACACCTTTGTTTCCGCACAAGAATTAATCGACTATACTAACGGCACGTCCAAACTTCCCGACAAACCCGTTATGCTCACATTTGACGACGGTTTTTATAACAACTACGGTTACGTTATGCCTATACTTTCAGAGTATGACGCAAAAGCGGTTATTTCTGTTGTTGGAAGTTATACCGATGAATATTCCAAAAGTAATATCGCAAATATGACATACGGTTATGTACGTTGGAGCGAGGTTTATGATATGTTTATTGACAAGCGTGTTGAAGTCGGCAATCACTCCTACGATTTTCATTCAAATAATCATGGCAGAAACGGTTCAAAGCGTAACAGCGGCGAAAGCGAAGATACATACAGGAATATATTTGTTGACGACACACAAAAAGCCCAAGACAGATTTATGACAAAAACAGGCTTTGCACCGATTATATATACATACCCTTTCGGTGCTTACAGTGAAGAAACCACTGATATGTTAAAATCAATGGGATTTAAGATGAGTTTAACTTGTAACGAAGGAATTAATCATATAATCGATGCCGATTCATTGTTTATGCTAAAAAGATATAACCGTCCAAGCGGTATTTCCACCGCTGACTTTTTTGCAAAAATGGGTATAGACTAAAAAATTAAGCAAGGCTTTGCCTTGCTTAATTTTATTTCTTATCGTCTTTATTCTCTTTTGCGTCTTTGTTCTCTTTTCTTGTAAGCATATAATACTCTACCGCTTCATACTCATCAAGAGCATTTGAAGTATCTTCATCTCTGCTTACCCAGTTGCCATCACTGTCGTAATGTCCCATTGCATTTATTTGCGGTACATCATTTCTTACCTCCGATGTAAAGTTTTCAATTTCATTCTTCGGAACATTCGCCGTATCAAGCAACAAGTCTGACAAATAGTTAGGACTTGTCTTTAAATCATCCTGACTTTCTATATCGTAATTCGCCCATATAACGAACGGAATTTTATATCTTTGTTGCAATTCCTCAGTTGATAATTTTGACAAGCTTTTTCCGTAAAGCTCTTCATAAAATTCCTGTTCAACAGCAGGCTGATGGTCACCGAACATTACAACGATTGTCGGTTCGTCATAATTTTTTAAATATCTGACTAATTCTTCAAACGCTTTGTCACTTTCTTTTATAAGCGACAAATACTGTTCTGCCTCTTTGTAATGACCTTGCAAATTTGAAATTGTTACAGTCGGAAATTCTCCGCCGTCATATGTGTATCCGCCGTGATTTTGCATTGTAACATTGAATAAGAACATCTTTTCGCCCGGCTTTTTATTTTCAAGCTGGTCTGTTACAAGTTTAAATGAAGTTCTGTCGCTCACATAATAACGAACATACTCAATATCATCTTCGTCCATATATTTTTTGATATTATCAAAACTTATGAATTCATCAAAGCCCATAAGCTCATAAATCTTTTGTCTGTTCCAACATCTTCCCAAATACGGATGAACGGCTACGCTCTTATATCCGAGTTCATCAAGATGTGACGGAAGTGAGAACGGATATTGTTTTGACACATATTGAAGATATGGGACCGAACCTCTCGGCAACACGCCCATTGAAAGTCCCGTCAAAAATTCAAATTCGGTATTACAAGTATATCCGCCGAACGGTGACACCAACAGTTGACCTTTTATCGTATTCTTAGTCATACTGTGTATAAACGGCATATAATCTTCACTCGTCTGAAGGTCACCGACAACGTTCAAATCCGAAAAGCTCTCATTCATTATCGCAATGATATTCGGCATTTCTTCTTTGTCAACAGTCGTTTGTTCCTCACTGTCGGCATTACTCAAAAGTGCCTGTACGTCCTCTTCCTTATATCCTTTAGGCTTGCTAAGCATCATTTTTCTTACGTTAATATAGAAACTGTATAACGAGCCATGCGTATTATTGGCGTGATACTGGTCGTACACATCCATTGATGAATTAGTAAAATCTATACATGACATTGTTATTATAAATGCAAGTGCAACTGCACCGCCGCTTAAAGAAAATATAAGATTTTTGTGCTTAAACTGCGGTTTAAACGAAAATTTAGCGATTAACGTTATAACCAACACCACTATAACCGTTGCAACAACAATCGGGTATCTCAGCTGAAATGTGTAATTTTCCGCTACCTGTGCCGCCGTACCGATTGCAAGGAAATCGCTTGGAATTAGCGGTGTGCCTCTTAAAATATTTACAACGAAACTTGACAAGTTGAATAAGTACGCAACAAGATTTGTTACTATTGCCGTCCATTTCATACTTCTTGTAATCGCAAGAATTATCGCCATAATCGCGACATAGAACATAATATTTATAAAGTATATTCCAAACGAATACTCTGCCGCCCCCGACAATATCATTGCCATCTGCATACAGAAAAACGGTGTCAGAGCAAATATGAATATCGAAATTGCTTTATAAAACTTATCCGATACATTTATTTTAACAGCGACAAGTGCCCATACTCCTATCACCAATATATATGACGTGAAATACATAAATCCGTCAAACTTTCCGTCTACGCTGAAAATGTTTGTATTTACGCTTATAAACGTCCATAAAGCCATTGCCAGCACGCTCGCAAATAAAACACGCGGCCATTTACCAAATGAAATCATTATTAATTCTCCATCACAAATTATTTTTTTCTATTGTAACATATGCTATATATTTATTCAAGCGTGAAAATATAACTATTTTTCCTTTATAATCTCAATCGCTTTTTGAAGTTGAGTATCTTTATCATGCTCAACCATTGACGCATACATATCTTTATATTCGTCAGGCATATCAACCTCAACATCAGGCTCAATGCCTATTCCGTGTATGCAAGTGCCGTTAGGTGTATAATATTTTGCAACGGTAAGCGACATTCCCGAGCCGTCATAGAACGGAAGTACGCTTTGCACTATTCCCTTACCGTAACTCTTTTTACCTACAACTGTTGCCTTGCCGTAGTCCTTTAACGCACCCGTAAACACTTCAGACGCACTTGCGCTGTTTTCGTTTATAAGTATCACTATCGGAATATCAAGACTTTCCTCATCCGAATTATAATCAGTTCTCTTGCCGGATTTTGTTTCGGTGTATGTTATAATACCCTCCGGTAAAATCATATCTGCCATATTGCAAGCCTCGTCAAGCACACCGCCCGGATTATCACGCAAGTCAATAATCATTTTGCTCATACCGCTTGACTGAAGTTCAGTAATCTTATCTTTAAATTCGCTGAATGTACTCTTTTCACCGTTATCCGATGTTGTATTGAAACCTGTCACACGGATATAACCGATATTGTCGTTAAGCATTTCACCGTCTACGGAATCGGTTGCAATATCATCTCTTGTAACCGTTATGTCAAGTTCTTCTTCACCGCGAAGAATTTTTATATCAACAGTCGTTCCTATCTCTCCGTTTTTGATATTGTCAACCGCTTCTGAAAGCTTATCGCCGCTGTATTCCACACCGTCTATCGCCTTTATAATATCGCTTGGCTGTATTCCCGCGTTATATGCCGGACTGTCCTCAAACGGTGCGACAACTTCTATTTGATTGTCGTCATTCACTCCGACTATTACTCCTATCCCGACATAGCCGTCTTGGATATTGTCTATATATGAAGAAAACTCGCTTTGAGTGTAGTAATGCGTATACGGCTCGTCAAGTCCGTCAACATATGCTTTAATCGCATCATCTCGAAGTTTTGTTTTGTCAAAATCATACAAATAGTTACTGCTAAGCATATTTTCAACTGCCGTCATTTTATTTGAAAAGGCCTTATTCTCGTCCTTGCTCGGAAGATATATCGCAATTCTGTCCTTTACAAACGATGTTAAATTGACGCTGATAAAAGCAGTAACAACAGCTGTTATCAATGCCGTCAAAACTATTTTTTTCTTATCAGACATATTTCATTGCTCCTTAAAAAACAAAAATATAGGGGTGTGGTTTACACACCCCCCAAAAATCATTATCAGATTTTCATTGAATTTGATTCAAGATACTTATGCACCATCATTGCCACTTTAAATACGATAGCCTGGTCAAACTTTCTCAAATCAAGACCTGTCAGTTTATAAATCTTTTCAAGTCTGTATACAAGAGTATTTCTGTGTACGAAAAGCTGTCTTGATGTTTCGCTGACATTAAGGTCATTTTCAAAGAACTTATTTATTGTCAAAATTGTTTCGTCATCAAGAGTTGATATATCCCCCTTCTTAAACACCTCTTGCAAGAACAATTCACAAAGTTTTATAGGCAACTGATAAATAAGTCTGCCGATACCCAAATTATCATAATTCAGAATATACTTTTCTTCATCAAACACTTTACCTACTTCAAGTGCAATCTGTGCCTCTTTGTATGCATTATTAATCTGGTCGATATTATAAGCAACTGTACTTAAACCAACGCATACTGTAAGCATTGTTTCCGCATTTACCGTATCAACAATAGCTTGTGCCGTTTCTTCAAGTTTTTGAGAATTTTCAACTTCCTTAAGTTCCTTTATAAGCACAAGATTTTTTGTATCTATATTGATAACAAAATCTCTCTCTTTATCCGGGAACATATTTCTAAGCACATCGTAAATACCTACTTCACCCTCGTCAAGCACCTTTATATAGAAAACTGCTCTCGGAATATCTATATCAACATGAAGTTCTCTTGCTTTTTGGTGTAAATCAAAAGAAAGAAGATTATCGAAAATGATATTTTGCATAAAATTGTTCTTGTCATATTTTTCATCATAATAATGACGTACATTATTTGCTGCAACAACAATGGAATTACAACAATACTTTGATACTTCATCAGTGCCTTCAACATATACCACATATTCGGCATACGGTTTGTTTGACATTGAACGAACTGTATATCCGTCCTTAAAAAGTAATTTATCATTATTTGTAGCCGCATATACAAGATTTTCTATAATATCGCCTGCCGGTTCACCGCCGTTATTTGCCAAAACCAAGCCATGCGAATCCACAATACCGAATTTCTTTGGAAAAACATCAGCCATTTGCGTTACAATATTTTGAAATGCCTTGCTTATCATTTTCATTCCTCCAATTTGTTTATTTATAAATACAAATTATGCTATTATATTCTTCTATCATTATACACGAAATATGTCAAAAATGCAATAGCAGACGGCAATTTTTTTATTAATTTTCAGATTTAATCACAAAAATCGAGGCTTTTTGCCCCGATTTTTGTATTCTGCATTATACATATTTTCTAAGCTGTTTTAAAGCACTCTTTTCAAGTCTGGAAACTTGAGCCTGCGATATACCGATTTCTTCCGCAACCTCCATTTGCGTACGGCTTTGAAAAAATCTTAAATTCAAAATATGCTTTTCCCTTTCGTCAAGATGTTTCATTGCTTCGTTCAACGCAATATTTTCAAGCCAGTTTTCGTCAACATTTTTAGTGTCTTTAACTTGATCCATTACATAAATAGCCTCGCCTCCGTCGTGATATATCGGTTCAAACAGCGATACCGGATCAGCTATTGCGTCAAGTGCAAACACAACGTCCTCTTTCGGCAAGTCAAGCTCTTTTGCTATTTCCGATATGGTCGGCTCTTTTGAATTTTTACTTATAAGCCGTTCCTTGACGTGCATTGCTTTATATGCTATGTCTTTAAGAGAACGACTCACGCGGATAGAATTATTGTCACGCAAATATCTTCTTATTTCACCGATAATCATTGGCACGGCATACGTCGAGAATTGTACATTCTGACTTAAATCGAAATTGTCTATCGCCTTTATCAGTCCTATACAGCCGACTTGAAACAAATCGTCTACGTTTTCACCTCTATTATTAAATCTTTGTATAACGCTCAGTACAAGTCTTAAATTGCCCTTTACAAAAGTTTCACGCGCCTGTAAATCGCCGTTTTTGATTTTTATAAATAACTTATTCTTTTCCTCTCTTGAAAGAACAGGGAGTTTTGACGTATTCACCCCGCAGATTTCCACTTTGTTCGTCATATCTTTTTCCTCCTTGATTGAAAACCGCTTTATTGCGGTTATGTACAAGATATGACGATAATATGTAAATTCAGCACATTTTGGCTATTTCTTTTTTCAATCTGCCTATTATTCTTTTTTCAAGTCTGGAAATATATGATTGCGATATACCAAGCATATCAGCAACTTCCTTTTGTGTTTTTTCCTTTCCGTTACCGAGTCCGAATCGTAACCGCATTATCTGTTGCTCCCTTACCGACAGTTTTTTCATCGCGTCAATAAGCAGTGCCTTGTCAACCTCGTCCTCTATATTTTTACAGATAACATCATTATCCGTTCCGAGTATATCAGAAAGCAAAAGTTCATTTCCGTCCCAATCCACATTAAGCGGCTCATCAATAGAAACCTCACTGCGCATATTTGAATTTTTACGAAGATACATTAATATTTCATTTTCAATGCACCTTGACGCATACGTTGCAAGCTTTATATTTTTAAGCGGATTAAATGTATTTATCGCTTTTATCAAACCAATCGTACCGATTGAGATTAAGTCCTCAACATATATGCCCGTATTTTCAAACTTTCTCGCGATATAAACAACAAGCCTTAAATTTCTTTCAATCAATGTAGCCTTAACACTCATATCACCGTTTGCAAGCTTTTTCATAAGTGCTTCTTCCTCGTCTTTTTTCAATGGCGGCGGCAATGTGTCACTGCCTCCGATATAAAAGACTTCCGCATTTTTCAGAGGATTTGAGCCGATACACATAAATTTTGAACTGATTTTTCTTAATAATTCCATTTCCTTAAACTCCTTCATAGTAAGCCTGCATTAATCAATGCGTGATATTCTTCATTATTTGAAAGTCTGCTGCCGTACAAACCTATAAATGTTTTATCTATTGTTTTATTTTCTTCCGGTATGTTTATCTCATCTGCCAAAAAAGCAAACAAAACATCGGACGAATTTCCCAACGAATTAAACGGCACTGCCCACAATTTCATATCTTCGATATAATTTTCAATATCCGAAAATTCTATTTCGGTATCAAACAGTTCTTTCGCCGCTTCCCATTCAAGTATGCTTACATACTTACCCGTTATAGGCTCTTTAAGTAAATTACCGCTGTCAAACAATGCAGAAACAGTTATAGTTCTGTCATTATGTGTCACATTCAGTATATAGTATTTTTTATTTTTTCTGTTTTTAAACATCTTTACAACGAAAATCATCATAATGCACGATATTCCAAGCGATACGGCAAACACCTTTGAATTAATATCAAAATATACAATGCCGTTGTTGATTGCCATACCGATTGTTTTACCCGTAAGCGATACAAGCATTATCATTACAAACATCATTATACCGCCGAGCATTACAAACCATAACATCTGATTTAGTATGTTTTTGCGTTTTTCAAAATAGGCTGTTGTTATCATCAAAAACATCGCCACGCATCTCAGCACATACGAAATCCACATCGGCATTTCTATACAAAATATAATCGCCGAACTTATTCCGCCGATTACCGCCGCAACGGCTAAACGCAGCTTTTTTATTTTCACCGTATTAACGAACTTGCCGAGAATGTATAACAGCACATATGAAAATATAAAATTTACGAAAAATATTACATCGGCATATATCTCCATATCGCTCACCTCTAAAAAGTATTATACTCCATATACTGTAAGAAAAATGTCAAAGTCGGTTGTCGAATAAAAAAAATGTTTCGACATATTTTAGTCGAAACATTATAATAAAAAAAACTGCCTTTCCCAAATAGGAAAGACAGTTCATTTTAAAGACAAAATTATTGCGGAACATTAATATCTTTTAATGTTATCATTATTCCTTCGGCAATACCTTGAGCAGCTTTATATTGATATTCGTCGGTAGTCATATTATAAACTTCCGTAGGATTTGTTATAAAGCCGACTTCGGTAAGTGCCGCAGGCATTTCACAGCGTTTTGTAACTGCGTGTTCGGCAGTTTTAACGCCTCTGTTTGTTGAACCCATATAATAAAGCATCCTGTTTAATATATTGGTTGCAAGCTTTTCGCTTGTTGTGCCGTAAGCGTTACCGTTATTTGAATCTGCATAATATACTTCAGTTCCGTTAGCATTCGGTGCATTGTCAACGGAATTGATATGTATACTTACAAAAACAGCGGCATTTTCAGCATTTGCTTGAGTAGGACGTTCAACCAATGACGGCAAAGTATCGCCTGTTCGTGTCATTGAAACGGTATAACCGGCGTTTTCAAGAATTTCTTTTACTTTGTACGTTATTTCAAGAGTCAAATTCTTTTCAAGTACCACATTACCGTTAGAATAGCCAACCGCGCCTGAGTCACTTCCTCCATGACCTGCGTCAAGCACAATCAATTTGCTTGAATCAGCAGTAATTGTCGAATTGTTGTTTGAATTTCCGTTGTTTACAGTCGGCTTTGGTGTCGGTGCGGCCGCCTTTGTTTCAACATTTATAACAACAGTATTGTTTGCCGTTTTTTCAATATTGTATTTTTTTAAATTTGAAATATCTACAACAACTCTTGCTCTTTCGTCATTGTCGCCCATTCTTACAGATGTCACACCTGCTTTGTTAACGCTTAGTGTATCACCTACGCCGTCAAACTTCATTCCTGCAAAATCCACAACAACTCTTTCCGGTGAACTTAATGTAAAATCGGAATAACTTGCAATATCGGCATTAGATGTAACTGTAACTTTAATGCTGTTATCGCCTGTAATGTCATATGAAACGTTTGTTATTTTTGTTTCAACCGACGGTGTATAACTTGCACTATCATCCGAATTATCAGGCTGAGGAACTACATCGTCAATACTCGGTTCTTGATTTTCGTCCGAAATAACATATCCGTCTGAATCAATCAAAATCGCTCCGTCCTCCGAATCAAATTTTACATCAAGACCTATCGTTTCACTTATAAATCTTACGGGAACCATTGTTTTTGTTTCACCGCCTACCTTTGAGATAAGCTTTGGTACTACATTGTCGGGTATATTGGTTTTTTCACCGTTTATGTACGCAACATTATCATTAATTCTCATAACCACATCATATTCATCACTTGAAACTTCAATGGTTTGAGTGTCATTAATGTAATTTACCGTTGCACCCACTTCCTCAAATATTTCTCTTACCGGTACAAGTGCTCTGTCATTAAATATAATCGGTGAAAGCGGCGGATTGATTAGCTGATTGTTTACAACAAGCGCATAAATCTCTCCTTTATACTCGTGTGTTCCACCGTCATATTCAAGCATCATAGTCTGTGCCGATGCGAAACCTACACTGCAAAACAAAAACAATACTATCGCTATAAGTGATACTCTTAATTTTCTCATTTTGCACATCATCTCCTTTTCTTTTTTACCCTACACATTTTTTCTATTTCAATCATTCCACAAACGGAATGTCAAAATGGTCATACGCAGTCTTTGTCGCAATTCTTCCTCTCGGTGTTCTTGATATAAAACCAAGTTGCAACAAATACGGCTCATATACATCCTCAATAGTATTCGGTTCTTCGCCTATTGTAGCCGCCAAAGTGTCAAGACCGACAGGTCCGCCACCGAAGTTTTCAATCATAGTCTTAATCATTCGGCTGTCAATTATATCAAGACCGAGTTCATCGACTTCCATACTCTTTAAAGCATCTGCCGCAACCTTATAATCAATCTTACCGTCATACTTTACCTGTGCAAAGTCACGCACACGCTTTAAAAATCGGTTTGCAATTCTTGGAGTACCTCTTGAACGTGACGCAATTTCCGCCGCACCCTCATCGTCTATTTCCACATCAAGCAAACCCGCACTTCTTTTGACTATTTCCTTGATTTCTTCAACAGTATAAAGTTCAAGTCGGCTTATAACACCAAATCTGTCCCTTAACGGTGCTGTCAAAAGTCCTGCTCTTGTTGTCGCTCCTATAAGTGTAAATTTCGGCAAATCAATTCTTATAGACTTCGCCGCCGGACCTTTACCTATAATAATATCAAGCGCATAGTCCTCCATAGCCGGATAAAGTATTTCTTCAACCGTTCTTGACATACGGTGTATTTCGTCAATAAACAGTATATCGTGTTCCGACAGGTTTGTAAGAATAGCCGCCAAGTCACCCGCTTTTTCAATCGCAGGACCGGAAGTTATTCTTATATTAACACCCATCTCATTGGCAATAATACTTGCCAATGTGGTTTTACCCAATCCCGGCGGTCCGTAAAGCAAAACGTGGTCCAAAGCCTCACGTCTTTCAAGTGCTGCTTTTATGTATATTTCAAGATTGTTTTTAGCTTTTTCCTGGCCTATATATTCAGAAAGATTTCTCGGTCTTAAACCGACCTCAATCTCTGCATCTTCACTTATAAAATCACTTGTGACAAATCTTTCGTCCTCATCAAACAATGATTTTACCTCCCTATATAATCTCCTAATTATAATAACCCTGCAAGTGCTTTCTTTATTATTTCTTCAACACTCAACGTTCCGTCTATACCCTTAATGGCTTTTTGTGCATCGTTTGAGCTGTAACCCAAAACAACAAGCGCACTTATTGCCTCACTTCTGTTATCTGAAAGTATATCGTCACTTTCGTCTTCCAAATCAATTTCAAGCTCGTCCGTTTTCATCTTATCTTTAAGCTCCAATATAACTCTTTGAGCCATTTTAGGACCTACGCCCGATGCTTTTGTAATCGTCTTAACGTCATTCGTTATAACAGCCACCGCGAATTTAGCCGGAGTTGTTACCGACAAAATCGAAAGCGCCGCTTTAGGACCTACACCCGAAACAGATATAAGTTGCATAAACATATTCTTTTCTTCTATAGTTGTAAAACCGAATAAATCCATTACGTCCTCTCTGACGTGTAAATATGTATATATTGTAATTTTTTTACCGATTTCACCCGTATTTTGCATACTGTTTAGCGAAGTGTAAATCATATATCCCACTCCGTTTGCGTCTACAACTATGTAATTATCGCTCTTTTGTACCAACGTACCTTTTATATAATAATACATTCTTTCTTACCTCGTACATATATAATACAATAACATTACAATTATGTCAACTCGCAATTTGTTACAAAATTATTAAATATCATTCTGTTTTTTAATTTATTTTTAACTTATCGTTCTTTTATATGTATAATTTAACCACACCAACATTATTCCGCATTGATTATATTGTTTATTTTATCCAAAGTTATTATATTTCATAAGTTTTTCAGCAATGTTACAATTCTGTAACATTGTATACTATATGTTGTATATTAATTCATTTTTTCACTACATATATGCTTACCTTACACCGTTCATTCCGAGCATATTATTCATTTTATTGGAATGTGCGTGACAAATTGCAAGTGCAAGAGCATCTGCGGCATCATCAGGTTTAGGTATAACATTCAATCCCAAAATCATTTTCACCATAGATTGTATTTGTTTTTTATCCGCACGTCCGTAACCTGTAACGGACTGCTTAACCTGAAGCGGTGTATATTCGCTTATCGGTACATTCTTGTTTGCCACCGCTACAAGCAATACACCTCTTGCCTGTGCAACGTTAATCGCGGTCTTTTGGTTTGAATTGAAGAACAATTCTTCTATCGCCACCGCGTCGGGTTTATACTTATCTATATACATCGTCATCTCCGTATATATCTTTTTTAAACGTTCGACAGTCGGCATTCCTGCAGGTGTTGTGATTGCGTTGTATTCAAGCGTTCTGAACTTGTTTCCGACATACTCAACCACTCCTATTCCGACTATTGCATATCCGGGGTCTATACCTATTATAATCATTTTATTTCTAACTCCTTTATTTTCGTCAATTTTGCTATTGAATATATATAAATATTGGTGTATAATATAAATCATCAATAAATGATATTTTATAATATTTTAGGAGGAATTGCAACCATGGCAAAAGAAAAAGTTGTTTTAGCCTACTCAGGCGGACTTGATACCTCAATCATTATTCCTTGGCTAAAGGAAAATTACGATTACGATGTAATCGCTGTATGCGGTGACGTCGGACAAGGTAAAGAAACAGACGGTCTTGAAGAAAGAGCAAAAAAGGCAGGCGCATCTAAGCTTTATATCGAAGACCTTAGAGATGATTATGTAAAGGATTATATATTCCCTACTTTAAAAGCAGGTGCTATATATGAAGGCAAGTATCTTTTAGGTACTTCTCACGCAAGACCTATCATTGCAAAAAGACTTGTTGAAATCGCTCATAAGGAAGGTGCTGTTGCAATATGCCACGGTGCTACAGGTAAGGGTAACGACCAAGTACGTTTTGAACTTGGTATAAAGGCTCTTGACCCATCACTAAAGATAATCGCTCCTTGGAGAATTTGGGATATTAAATCTCGTGAAGACGCTGTTGACTATGCAGAGGCTCACAACATTGAAATCCCTGTTACAAAGAAAGATTTGTATTCTCGTGACAGAAACATTTGGCACATCAGCCACGAAGGTATGGACCTTGAAGATCCTGCAAACGAACCGCAGCTTGACAGCTTGTTAAAGCTTGGCGTTTCACCTGAAAAAGCTCCTAACGAGCCAAAATACATAACAATCGGTTTTGAAAAGGGTGAACCTGTTTCACTTGACGGCAAAAAGTTAGACCCAAGACCGCTTGTTGAAGAACTTAACAAGCTTGGCGGTGCTTACGGTGTAGGTATTGCAGACATCGTTGAGGACAGACTTGTAGGTATGAAGTCAAGAGGCGTTTATGAAACTCCGGGCGGTACAATTCTTTATACTGCTATTCAGGAACTTGAATACCTTTGCCTTGACAGAGATACTCAGGCATTCAAGCGTCAGTCAGCTATTAAATTTGCTGAACTTGTATATGACGGTAAATGGTTTACACCACTTCGTGAATCAATGTCAGCTATGTTTGACGTTATGGACGAAACTGTTACAGGTGAAGTCAGACTTAAGCTTTACAAAGGCAGCGTAACTCCTGCAGGTGCTAAGTCACCATATTCACTATATAATGAAGATATTGCATCATTCGGTGACAGCCATGAGCTTTACAGCCACAAAGACAGTGAAGGTTTCATCAACCTATTCGGTCTACCGCTAAAGGTTCGTGCTATGATGAAGAAAAAGAACGGTTTGGATAAATAATAATCGTCTATTATATTGAGGATACTTTTGGGTATCCTCTTTTCTTTTCCGAAAAATTCTTATAAATCGTTTACATTTTCATTTTTTTATTATATAATAAAAGTATATGAGTTAATAGACAAAGGAGAAAAAATATATGGCTAAATTATGGGGCGGTCGCTTCCAGAAAAGCACCGACAAAAAAGTTGACGATTTCAATTCATCAATACGTTTTGACAAACGTATGTACAAACAAGATATAAAAGGTTCTGTCGCACACGCTACAATGCTTGGCAAACAGAACATCATTCCAAAAGAGGACAGTGACAAAATCGTTGCCGAATTAAAGAATATTCTAAAGGATATTGAGGACGGCAAAGTTGAATTTGAAATTGACGCAGAAGATATTCATATGAATATTGAAAAGATTTTAATTGAGCGTATCGGTGATGCAGGTAAAAGACTTCACACCGGCAGAAGCCGTAACGACCAAGTCGCTCTTGACATTCGTATGTATCTTATGGACGAAACTGCCGATATTGAAGAAATGCTTATACACACACTTAACGTACTTGTTGACCTTGCTTCAGACCACACTGAAACAATTATGCCGGGTTACACACACCTTCAAAAGGCACAACCTGTTACCTTTGCACATCACCTAATGGCTTACTTTGAAATGTTCAAACGCGACCTTTCAAGACTTCGTGATTGCAGAAAACGTACTAATGTTATGCCTTTGGGCAGCGGTGCGCTTGCAGGTACTACCTACCCTCTTGACAGAGAATTTGTCGCAAGCGAACTTGGTTTTGACGCGGTTACAATGAACTCGCTTGACGGTGTTTCCGACAGAGATTTTGTTATTGAACTTGCAAACTGTCTTGCTCTTGTTATGATGCACCTTAGCCGTTTCTGTGAGGAACTTATTTTATGGTCAAGCAATGAATTTTCATTCGTTGAAATGGACGACGCTTTTTCAACAGGCTCATCTATTATGCCGCAAAAGAAAAATCCTGACGTTGCGGAACTTATTCGCGGTAAGGCAGGTCGTGTTTACGGTCATCTTATGGGCTTGCTTACTACAATGAAAGGTATTCCGCTTGCATACAACAAGGATATGCAGGAAGACAAAGAGCCTATTTTTGACAGTATTGATACAGTTAAACTTTGCTTGCCTGTATTCTGCGATATGATTGCAACAATGACAGTTAAAAAGGATAATATGCTAAAAGGCTCAAAGGGCGGATTTACAAACGCAACTGACGTTGCCGATTATCTTGTAAAGAAAGGCTTGCCTTTCAGAGAGGCACACGCAGTTGTCGGAAGAATGGTATTCTATTCAATCGAACACGATAAAGCACTTGATGACCTTACAATGGATGAATTCAAAGAATTTTCGGATATTATCGAGGATGATATTTATAATGCTATCAGCATGGAAACTTGCGTAAATGACAGAAAAGTCATAGGCGGTCCGGCAAAAGAAGTTGTCGAAAAAGCAATCGCTGACGCAAAAGAATTTTTAGCACAGCAATAAAAACAAAATGCAAGCTGTTAAATCAGCTTGCATTTTTTATTAATTTTCTTTAAATGTATCAATAATAATTTCTATAATTTTATTCGATGGTACTCCCTCTTTTTTTAATTTATTAATTAAATTAACTGCCTCCGGTCCTATATCTTTTTCTTCGTCTAATTCTTCTATATTCTCATTCATTTTTCTTACTCCTTTTAGTTTACTTTAAACGTACCGTAAATATCATTTATATAGACATCATAAATATCGTGATATGCGTGAGGTGATATAAATTCAAACCAATACATATTACCGTTTCTAAACTTACAATACTTATAATATTCCGTTATACCGTCATTAACCGTTACCGCAAAATAATCCGCTCCCGATGTTTTATACGTCACATTTCCTGCGTGATTTTGAATATAGAAATTCAATTCGTTTCCTACCGAGGTATCTGCCGCCGACTTTGTTGCTATAATTTCTCTTGCCGAGCCATCGGGTGCTTCCACAGAATAAAGTGTTTCTGCTTTCCCGTCATTGTATACTACAAAATGCGACGGATAACTGCACTTAAAACCATATGCACTGCTGTTATACATAGTATAACCTGGATGTGCTACAACACCTGTATCCTGTCTTGACTGTTGAGGCGGTACATTAGCTTGTTGCGGCTCCTGTGTCACATATACAATTTGCGGTGTAACTTCCGGCATTTGTGTCGGTGTCGCAGTCGGCAACGGCATCGGTGTCGGCATAGGAGTTGATGTTGCTTTCGGTGCAAAAGGACTGTTCCCTGACATCACATTAAACATTATCAAGCCGGCTGATATGAATACAATCAATGTTGCAACTATAATCGCAACTATCAAAGCAGTGTTATTGTTATTCTTTTTTGAATTTTTATTACCGTTTGTATTTTTAGAAAAATCATTTTTAATACCGTTTAACTGTTTTTGTGATTGCATATTGTTTCCGCAATTAGGACAAAAAGTCGCATCATCGGGTACTTTTGTTCCGCAATTATTACAATACATATCTTATCCCCCACTATCAAATAATTATTTAAACATATTATACCAAATTTCTTTGAATTTGTCCATATTTAATATTTATTTCTTATTATAAAATAGCAAATCCAATATATAACCAGAACGCCGCACAAATTATACGCAATCACTTGTGCCGCATATTCCATATTCACTGTATACAATACTATAATCGCAATTCCGGCTATAACGGCATACACGCTAAATGTCAAACTCCTCGCCTTTGTCCAAATCATTATATTACGTTCGTCTTTTTCTGCAATCTCTTTCTCTATGAAGTTCTCTGTACTCTTAAAAATTCTGATATTCTTTACTATCATCACCAAACCGCAAGCACCGAATGCTGTTCCGAAAGCAAGCATCACTTCATTTCTTATTATTCCGATACTTGTTAAAACTACAAGTAATACACCGATAATTACATAAACAATTGCTATACCTAATCGCATTTTCAGCTTATTTTTAAATTTCATCACTATTCCTCCTCAAAAATAAATACATCTTCAATATTGGTTCCGAAATACCTTGATATTTTGTACGCCAGCTGAAGTGACGCGTTATATTTGCCGTTTTCAAGTGATATAATCGTTTGCCGTGTTACTTCAACCGCTTTTGCCAATTCATCCTGTGTTATTTTCTTTTGTTTTCGCAGTTCTTTTATTCTATTATTCAAATTACCACTCCTTTATGTATAGTTTGCTTTACATTTTTATTATATCATTATTTTGTAAAAAGTCAAGTACGCTTTACATTTTATCTTATAAAAAAACAAGCGACTTTTTCATTGTCGCTTGTTTTCGCATTAGTCATCCAATTTCAATACAGACATAAACGCCTCTTGCGGTACTTCTACACTACCGACTTGACGCATACGCTTTTTACCCTCTTTTTGTTTTTCAAGAAGTTTCTTTTTACGTGTAATATCACCGCCGTAACATTTTGCAAGCACGTCCTTACGCATTGCTCTAACAGTTTCACGAGCGATAATCTTTGAACCGACTGCCGCTTGAATAGGCACTTCAAAAAGCTGACGAGGAATTGCCTCTTTAAGTTTTTCAGCCATTTTTCTGCCGCGTGAGTATGCACTGTCCTTATGAACAATAAACGAAAGTGCATCAACCATTTCACCGTTAAGCAGAATATCAAGTTTAACAAGATTACTGCGTGTATATCCGCAAAGTTCATAGTCAAATGACGCATAACCTTTAGTTCTTGATTTTAACGCGTCAAAAAAATCGTATATAATTTCATTAAGCGGAAGTTCATAGAATATCTCTGCTCTTGACGCGTCCATATACGTCATATCCTTATATATTCCGCGTCTTTCCTGACATAATTCCATTACATTGCCGACATAGTCTTTAGGTACCATAATCGTAGCCTTAACCATAGGTTCTTCCATATAATCAATCTCTGCAGGATCTGGAAGATTTGTAGGGTTATCCACCCACACCATTTCACCGTTCGTTTTATAAACCTTATATATAACGCTCGGTGCTGTTGTTACAAGGTCAAGATTATATTCTCTTTCAAGTCTTTCCTGTATAATCTCCATATGAAGAAGTCCCAAAAATCCGCATCTGAAGCCAAAACCAAGTGCAACAGATGTTTCCGGTTCAAACATAAGTGCCGCATCATTAAGCTGTAGTTTAGACAATGCGTCCTTTAAATCTTCATACTGTGCACCGTCGGCAGGATAGATACCGCTGTACACCATAGGATTAACCTTTTTATATCCCGGCAACGGCTCTGCCGCCGCATTTTTAACAGTTGTAATCGTATCACCGACACGCGTATCTTGAATATTTTTAATACTTGCCGCAATATATCCGACATCGCCTGCCGCCAATCCTTTATTAGGCACAAGTCCGGCAGGGTGCATAACACCGACTTCAACAACATCAAATTCAGCACCTGTCGCCATCATTCTTATTCTGTCACCGGGTTTAACTGTTCCCTCTTTAATTCTTACATAAACAATAACGCCTTTATAGCTGTCATAATAAGAGTCAAATATAAGTGCCTTTAGCGGTGCATTTTCATCACCTGTCGGTGACGGAATTTTTTCGACAATTTCTTCAAGTACAGATTCCACGTTAAGACCTGTCTTTGCCGATACTTGAGGCGCGTCCTCCGCAGGTATTCCTATAACGTCCTCGATTTCGTTTATTACCATCTCGGGTTGTGCAGACGGCAAGTCTATTTTGTTGATTACCGGTACAACCTCAAGGTCATGGTCGATTGCAAGATATGTGTTTGCAAGTGTTTGTGCCTCGATACCCTGTGACGCGTCAACAATAAGTATCGCTCCCTCACATGCCGCAAGCGAACGTGAAACTTCATAGTTAAAGTCAACGTGTCCCGGTGTGTCAATTAAGTTAAGAGTATAAATTTCTCCGTCATCACGCTTATACTTTAGTGTAACGGCGTGTGCCTTAATCGTGATACCTCTCTCACGCTCCAAATCCATATTATCAAGGAGCTGTTCCTCCATATCACGTTCCGAAACTTCTCCCGTAAGTTCAAGCAATCTGTCGGCAAGTGTTGACTTACCGTGATCTATATGTGCTACTATACAAAAATTTCTGATTTTACTCTGTCTTTCGTTTGACATATTTTCTCTCCTAAAATATTCGATAATTATTTTTTATTATATCACAAATCGCCTGTCTGTGCAACGATTATTTTGCATTAAGCACCGCCGCAATCGCTCTTGCAACATCTTTTCCGCCCTCTTTCGCCTGTGCAAGAGTATTTCCGTTACTTCCTACCTCTAAAATCAAACTTCCTTTAGTCATATGCTCGTTAAATCGTTCTTTTCTTAGATTAATAGGTCGCATAACTCCGGGATACATTATTTCAGCCGCATTTTGAATTTTAGCCGCAAACTTCAAATTCTCCTGCCAATTTTCGTGCCACAATCCCATACTGTTCGTACCGACAACAAGCATAACCTGTGCGGTCGATATTCCGTTTTCTTCACACGTAACCGCAAGTTTTGAGCCGTCCGAATAAATAAATGCGTCACGATGTACGTCAAGTACAATTTCTATTGTCGGATTGTTTTTAAGCTGTGTTTCTATCGTTGACAACGCCCTTGTATAAGAGCCTTGATATGACGGATAATCGTGATAAGTTGTGTCGTGTACCGTCTTTATACCGTTTTCTTCAAGCACTCTGCATATCTCGTTGCCTACCGCAACCACGTTCATACTTGCGTCCGTATTTCTTTCTGTTTCACCGTTCATCTGGTCGCCGTCATAACATTCCGTTGTATGCGTATGTACAACAAGAACTTTCGGTCCGTCCGTATCTGTGTTTATTGAAAACTCCTCTGCGCACAAGGCATTTACGTCCACATTATATGTTGTTGCATTGTTCAGCTTTAAATTATTCGCCGTACAAATTTGTGATTTGTCGGGCATTGTTACTTCTTCCTGTACTGTATCAGGTGTTTGCTCCGTTTGTTCTTCTCCCTGCTCCGTACTGTCTTCCGCAATTTCTTCACTTGTATTCTCCTGCTCCGTCTGTGAGGTTGTCCCGTCAAATACCGATGAATATTCACTTATTATTGTTTCCGGATTTTCAATATCAAACCCTAATATTTTCTTTGCAAAATCCTTTAAGCTGAATGTCTTTTCATTATTATTCGGCAGACCCTCGGCAAGTATATCTTCATATATTTCATTTTGATAATTAAACACATTCGCCGTTTTGGGAGGAATTAAGCTCACCGCCGTAATAATACCGCCTAAAAACAAAATACCCACTACGGCTATGATAAGTTTCTTTTTTGTTATAACAACAGTTTTAAATTTCATAATTTTATCCCTTTCATAGAGTGCTATTTTATAAATACGCAAGATTTTTTTAAATATGTCGAAAAAATTTTCAAAAAAAGCTTGCAATTACGCTTGAACTGTGGTATAATTTTGTAGTTATTACGGATAGTCCTCTGCCTCGGTCGGCACGAATGTCCCAGATTATTAAGGAGGATTTAATGATGAACACACAAGAAATCATTAACGCTTTGACAAAAGACCAAATCAGAACAGATTTACCTGAACTTGTAGTTGGTAACAACGTAAAGGTTTACCAAAGAATCGTCGAAGGTTCTCGTACAAGAACTCAGATGTTTGAAGGTACAATCATCAAAGTACAGGGTGGCGGTATCGCTCAAACTTTCACAGTAAGAAGAGTTTCTTACGGCGTAGGCGTTGAAAAAACATGGCCTGTTAACTCACCTAACATTGAAAAGATTGAAGTTTCAAGAAAAGGTAAAGTTAGACGTGCAAGACTATTCTATCTTCGTGACAGAGTTGGTAAAGCAGCAAAAGTTAAGGAAAGAATCTAATTTCCTTATAATACGAAAAGGGGCATTTCGGTGTCCCCTTTTTTGTCTTTAAAAATTAACATTTTATTCATTGTAACTTGAATATAAATGTAGTATAATCATTTTATATAGTATGTCAGGAGGAAGAAAAAAATGAGTGAACAAGAAGGAAAGAACGAAAACGTAACAAAAACAACTGCTAAGGAAGATAAAAAGACAAGCCTTGCAAGAGAAATTTGGGAATGGGTATATACACTTGCTATCGCAATAGTAATTGCTATGCTTATCAAAGGCTTTATATTTGACATTGTACGTGTAGACGGTTCAAGTATGTTCCCTACACTTGTAGATAACGACAGACTTATAGTTACAAAACTCGGCTACACTCCGAAACAAGGTGATATTATCATTCTTGACAGTGAATACAAAAACCGTGAAGAATACTTTGACAGATTGGCTGAATCAAAAGACAAAGAAGAACTTTCTTCATTTGAAAAATTCTTTGCACAAAGCAGTATGCCTTCAAATCTTAAGAAAAAGTATTATGTTAAGAGAATAATCGCCATGCCGGGTCAAACAATAGACTTGGTTGACGGTAAAGTATATGTTGACGGTGAAATGCTTGACGAGCCTTATTATGACGGTTTAACAACTTCAATAGATCCTACCGTTGAATATCCTATCACCGTGGACGATGACTGTGTATTTGTTATGGGTGACAACAGAACCCGCAGTAAGGACAGCCGTTCATCAGAACTCGGTCAAGTTCCTTTCAAAGCAATTTTAGGTAAGTCACAAGTCAGAATATGGCCTTTATCGGATATAGGTCTTACTAAATAATTAACGAGGTACTTATGCAGAATTTACAATGGTATCCCGGTCATATGGCGAAAACACGCCGTTTGATTGAGGCAAATCTTAAATTAATTGACGTTGTTGTTGAAATATTGGACGCACGTATTCCCTTTTCGGGACGTAATCCGCATTTTGACGATATTATAAAAAACAAACCGAGACTGCTTGTTTTAAACAAAGCCGACCTTGCAGATAAAAACAGAACAAAACTGTGGATTGATTGGTATGCAGAGCAAGGTCTTAAGGTTATTCCGATAAGCTGTACGACAGGTATGGGCATTAATACGGTGATTGCAGAGGCTCGCGCACTTATACAGGATAAAATTGACCGTGAAAGAGAAAGAGGACGAAACCGAACTTTAAAAATAATGATGGTCGGTATTCCGAATGTAGGAAAATCAAGTCTTATAAACCGTCTTATCGGTAAGGCAAGCACAAAAACAGGCGACAAACCGGGTGTTACACGCGGTAAGCAGTGGCTTAGAATTAAAGGTGACGCGGAACTTCTTGATACTCCCGGTATTCTTCCGCCGAAATTCGAGGACCAAACAGTTGCCGTAAAACTTGCTTACACAGGCGCTATAAAAGACGAAATAATGAACACGGAACTTCTTGCCTATTCCCTATGCGATTATCTACGTGACAATTATCCGAACGAACTTTGTACACGATACAAACTTGATACTGTCGAGGGGCTTAAGGGATATGAAGTGTTGGAGAAAATCGGTAAAAAACGCGGCTTTGTTATTTCAGGCGGTGAAATTGATATGGAACGTGCCGCCAATATGGTACTTGACGAACTGCGCGGTGCAAAAATCGGTCACATAACCCTTGAAACTCCGTCACAATTAAATGAACAGGAATAAACGAAAAAGAGGAACGCATCAAAAACGTTCCTCTTAATATTTGTTTTCAAAAGAAAAACGCCCTTTTTCTTAAAGGACGCTTAATTTTCAAGCTACATTATTTAATGATAAACTTATCAAGTTCTTCCATAAACTTATCGCAGTCATCAGAATGTACTTCAACCTTAATAGGCTTAGACAAATCCAAGCTGAAGATACCCATGATAGATTTTGCATCAACGACATATCTACCTGATGTCAAGTCTACATCGAAGTCATACTTACTTACGATATTCACGAAATCTTTTACGTCATTAATAGAGCTTAGTAATAAATCAAATGTTTTCATAATTTTATTCCTCCTTATTTCATGCGTGAAGCCTATTTGTAATATGTAATCTCTTACATTACCTATAATACAATTTTTTTCTGAAAAAGTCAATAGCTATTGCGTTTTAAAAAAAAATTTTATATAATAATACTAATGTCGTTAAGTTTTTTTTAACGATATTGTCAAAAGATATACTTGAAAGGTTGAAAAGATGAAAAAAGCAGCATTTTATACACTTGGTTGCAAGGTTAATCAATATGAAACAGAGGCTATGGCGGAATTATTTGCCGATAGCGGCTATGAAATAAAAGAATTTACCGAAGTTGCGGACGTGTATGTTATAAACACCTGTTCCGTAACAAATATGGGTGACAGAAAATCACGTCAAATTATTCGTCGTGCAAAAAAACTTAATCCGAATGCAGTTATAGCCGTTACAGGCTGTTATGCTCAAACCGCGCCTGACGAAGTTCTTGCCATTGAAGGTGTTAATCTTGTACTCGGCACAAAAGACAGAAAGAACATTGTTACGCTTGTTGAAGAACTTAACACCGAATCAAACATTAATCACGTTTCGGATATAATGAGTAACCACGAATTTGAAGAACTTCAAATAAAGCAATATTCAAACAGAACCCGTGCATTTATTAAAATTCAAGAGGGCTGCAATCAGTTTTGTTCTTACTGCATTATCCCCTATGCCAGAGGTCCTGTTCGCAGCAGAGCAAAAGATGATGTTGTAAGAGAAATCAAGGAGCTTGCACACAACGGCTTTAAAGAGATTATCCTTGTCGGTATTCATGTTGCGTCATACGGTGTCGATCTCGGTGACACAACGCTTGAAAGTTTAATTATGGACGTTGACAAGATTGACGGCGTTGAGCGTATACGTCTTTCTTCCATTGAGCCGATGACTTTAAATCAGGAATTTATAGACAGCATTAAGGATTCAAAAAAGCTGTGCCACCACTTCCATATATCGCTCCAATCCGGTTGTGACGAAACATTAAAACGTATGAACAGAAAGTATACAACCGCTCAATTTAAAGGCATTGTGGACGGTTTAAGAGAGGCATTTGACGATGTTGCAATCACTACCGATATAATGGTCGGTTTTCCGGATGAAAGTGATGAAGAATTTAATAAAACAGTTGAATTTGTACGCAATATAAAATTTGCCGACGCCCATGTTTTCCAATATTCGCAACGTCGCGGAACACCTGCCGCAAAACGTCCAAACCAAATTTCACCGGATGTAAAAGAAAAGCGAAGTAAAATAATAATCGCCGAAACACAGAAAACGCGCGATGAATTTATAAATCGTTTTATAGGCAAAACAATGCGTGTACTTTTTGAACAACCCGCAAAAGACGGACTTTTTGAAGGTAAAACAGATAATTACATTACAGTCCACGCACCGTCTGATATAGATTTAAACGACCAATTCAGAAATGTTCTTCTTGAAAGAAACGAAAACGGAATTGTTATCGGAAAAATAGTTGAATAAATAGTAAAAGGCTGATGATTTTTGTCATCAGCCTTTATTTTATATCTCTTCAAATTCAAATACAACAGTTGAAAAATCTTTCATTTCATAATTCACTCTGATACCGTGATACATCAAAAAATCACCGCTGTAAACTTTACCTGTAAGTATATTTCTGTATCGCTTATTCACATCAAGTCCCTGCAATTTAACTTTCTCACTCTTTGTTTGTGCAACCGCAAGCACTTTGCAAGCCATAACAAATATGTGTTTTTTATCCTTTGAAATCACTTCCCAACTGCAATAATTCGTTTCATACGGATTTATCAATCTGTACAAGTCACCGTTACACATAAGGTCTTGTATTCTCTTTTCAAATTCAATCTGTGCTTTGATTTCTTCAAATTCTTCATCGGACATCTTTGTAACGTCAAGCTCATATCCGAATGTTCCGCAATATGCAACATCTGCCCTTGTTTTTAATGATGTGACACGTCCGCATTGATGGTTTGGCGATGCGGTTACATGAGAAGATATGCTGTAAACAGGATAACACATTGAAGTCGAATACTGCATTTTAAGTCTTGCTATTGCGTCCGAATTGTCACTCGTCCATATTTGCGGCATATATGCAAGCACTCCCGCGTCAAATCTTCCGCCGCCGGCACTGCAGCCCTCAAATAAAATATTAGGGAATTTTTCGGTTATTGCGGACATTATTTTATAGTAACCGAGCGTGTATTCGTGGTTATATCCCAATCTCGGCATATCTGTAAGCTGTCTGTTCATATCCCACTTCACATACTCAATATTTGCATTTGCAAGTATATCGCTCACCGCATTTATAACATATTCGCAAACCTCATCTCTGCTCAAATCAAGCACCATTTGATTTCTTGACTGAACTCCTTCTCTTTCGTCAATATGAATTGCCCAATCGGGATGTTCTCTGTACAAATCCGAATCCGGACTTATCATTTCAGGTTCAAACCACAATCCGAATTTCATACCGATTTTATTTATTTTTTCCGCCAATCCGTCTATACCCGACGGTAATTTATCATAATTAACTTTCCAATCGCCCAGACTGCACGTATCGTTGTTCCTCTTTCCGAACCAACCGTCGTCAAGCACGAACAGCTCAATACCCGCCTTATGAGCCTTTTCAGCCATTTGAAGTAACTTTTCCTCGGTAAAATCAAAGTATGTACCCTCCCAATTATTTATAAGGATAGGACGTTTTTTGTTTACCCATTTACTTCTCATCAAATTGTTTCTGATAACATCGTGATACTCTCTTGTCATAGCACCGATACCGCTGTCGGAATAACAAATTACAGACTGCGGTGTAGAAAAGCTTTCGTTCGGTTTTAAAGTCCATTCAAACTGATGCGGATTAATTCCCTGTTGTACTCTTAAATTGCCGAATTGGTCTATTTTTGCGACTGTGGAATGATTACCGCTGTATACAAGTGAAAATCCGTAAACTTCGCCATGTGTTTCGTCCGTGCCGACCGAAGTAATCATTGAAAACGGATTTAACTGATGTCCGCTTCCGCCTCTTGCATTTTCAACTTCAGCTTTCATTCCCATTTCAAGCTTTGTTCTGTGCATTGCTCTCTCACGTCCCCACGAACCTGCAAAATGTATCATTTCATAGTCGTCCATAGGTAAATCAATACTTGCCGAATACGCACTCAAAAGCTTAATATCGCTGTCTGATTTATTTATAATTACAGTATGTCTGGCGATTATATTGTACTCGTCAAATACCGTATAATACAAATGCACTTCCAAGTCGATAATTTCATCATATAATACAACTTCAAGCGTATCAGCTTTTTTATTCTTATTGAAAAGACAAGGCATACCGTCGGTTTGAACCGCACATTCGTTATGAATTATATAGTCTTTTACTGCCAGTCTTGAAACTGCATTTCCAAATTTATTTACAACCTGATATGCCGGATTTCTCAAGTCAGAATAGCCGTAAGACGGATATTCCTGCGGATAATTGTCAAGACAAAATCTGTTTGAAACAAACCCCCACTTTTCTTCCCATTCTTCTTTCATTTGCGAATAATCAATATCCGCTATCTTTTTTCCGAAATGAAAATTCAAAAGGTCTCCGTCCTCGTTTTCAAACATTATATAACTTATATCTCTGCCGATAAGGTGCGTTGTTTTTCCGTTTCTGACAATCATTTTTATATCCTCCTGTGTTTTTTGTGATATTATAATATCACTTTATTTACGAAAACAGAATATCAAAGTGTTGACAGTATGTGTCTAAATGTGATATTCTACAAATAGGAGTTGAGTAAAATGAATTGTTTTATAAATACATATTACGCATATACAAAGTTTATTCCTACCGATATTTATCCCGTACAATACGGCGAAGAACAATGCAATAGAAATCATTCGTTTGGACCATGTGTACGAAGTAACTATCTGTTGCATTATGTTTACAGCGGTAAAGGTATTTTTCAAACAGAAAATAACACATATCATCTTCATAAAGGGCAGATGTTCCTTATATCGCCAAATCAGCTTACATATTATAAAGCCGATGACAGCGACCCTTGGTTGTATCGATGGATTGAATTTAACGGAAGTATGTCGCAGTCAATTTTAAAGTCTGTCAGTCTTAATGAAAGCACACCGATTTATACTGATGATGAAAATAATTCGATCGGCAATGCACTCTGTAATATTATTTCGTCCGGAGAAATGTGTTTTGAATTGCTCATGCAAAAATTTTGGAATTTCATTTATTGCCTTACAGACGGCGAACAAATTAATACCGTCAGCAATGCCGAAGAATATATTCAAAAAGCAGAAACATTTATAAAAACAAATGTTCATAAAAAAATATCCGTTTCGGATGTCGCAAAATATATCGGAATTGACAGAAGTTATCTGACAAGACTTTTTAATGAATATAAAAAAACAAGTCCGCAAAACTATATTATTTCACTTAAAATGAATACCGCGGCATTGTATTTAAAAAACACAAACGCGTCCGTGACCGAAACTGCCCAAAGCGTGGGCTACTATGATACTCATATCTTTAACAAAACTTTCAAAAAACAATTCGGTGTTCCCCCTACCACCTGGCGTCAAAAACAAATTTGGGAACAATCTATTATTGGAAAATAAAAAAATCGGAATGGAGCGTAGTCCGTTTTGAACCATTTGTGCCACAGGCACTTTCTCGCAAAAAGGTGGCAGCGACTGTGAGCCATCGTGAGTGCGTTTACAAGCGAACAGGTGAACCGAGCGGGCGTTTTTGCGACTAAGGAGGAATGACGCAGTGTTATGACTGATTTTTCTGCATAGAAAAATCGGAATGGAGCGTAGTCCATTCCGACGTGGTACGCCATATTTATTAATATCCGAATTTTTGCAACTATATATGTACAAAAATATTGCATATCAAATATTTACTATACAACAATAATATTAAATATTGCTTTTATGATATACATATGTTATAATAAAAAAATAATAGCGGGGGTAAGTCCCGCTATTCAAGCACTTTGATAACCTCGCTTTATAGTGAGGTTATTTTTTAATCCTCAATATTATTTTGAGTATCTTCAATTAATTCATCAATTAATTGTTCAGCCTGTTCAAAATCTTTTGTATTGATTGCCTTTTTTAATAGCTTCAACTGACGCATTAGGCTTCTTAAATATCCTTTAAATACTGCCATTTCTTCCATTGTGTTCTCCTTTCCCCTTACGGTTTCCTCTTACCCTCCGCCGTTTGGTATGGGTTTGGTTTTCCTCACCTCTTGATTATATTATAATATAGATACGACTATATATCAATAGGTATTA
>OLSE01000722.1_pt1 | contig 35927 bp, 26 predicted proteins | sample 1673191 | NCBI WGS metagenome assembly OLSE01 (sample SAMEA3136764, study PRJEB25190) | human gut metagenome | biome: human gut; feature: human-associated habitat; material: faeces | place: Austria | collected 2013
TGCGCGTCGACACCCGGGACTACCCGGAGGTCGCCGTGCGCGAGGCCTTGCTGAACTCGCTCGTGCACAGGGACTACTCCTTCCACGCCAGCACGCTGATCAGCGTCTTCGACGACAGGATCGAGTTCGTGTCAGTCGGCGGCCTTCTGCCCGGCTTGGAGCTGGAGGATTTGATGATGGGCGTCTCTGCCTGCCGGAACCCGCATCTCGCCAACGTCTTCTACCGCCTGCAGCTCATCGAGGCATACGGCACGGGGATGAGGAAGATCATGGGGGCCTACGCGGGTGCGGCCTCTCAGCCGCAAATCATGGCCACGAACAACGCATTTAAAATCATCCTGCCCAACATGAACTTCGCAGCAACGGCAGCGGAAACGCCTGCGGCAAACAGCAAGGAGGCACCCGCTGCTTCCCATTCCCGAGAGGACGAGATCCTGCAGTTCTTGGCAGAGCACCCCTCAATCACCCGAAGGGAAGCGCAGACGTTGCTCGGGATCGGCCAGTCCACGGCCGGCCGCATATTGAAAGAGATGGTGGATAAGGGGCAAATCGCAAGGCACGGCGGAGGTCGCACCTTGCGATACGAATTGGCGTAACGATGTGTCTCTGAGGTAATTGCCCACTACGCCTTCCGTCCAGGCAGGCATAGCAAAAGAGAGCCGCGACCACTCCCCTCGATTCGATTCATTTCTAACCATTCTAACCACCATGGTTAGAATGTGCCGATTTCCCAGAAGGGCTTGTCTCAGCACTGCGAAGTTGTGGAGCGTGACGCGGCTGGGGTAGCTGAGCTCTGCTATGGTGTCAGCCGTGCTGACACCCAACCCGGCGAACGTTTCGATGGTCTTCGCCCTTTGCCCTGCGCTGTACATCCGAATGATCCTACCGGTTCTCTTTTGGCCCAGGATTTCCACCGCAGTCCCAGGGGGCTAGAAGGATAAATCAGGCAGGGCCATTGCAGCGCTACGTGTTGAGAACTTGGCCAGCAACGAGAAGTTTGTGAAACGTTTTGTGAAGCGTGGCAGGACGAAGCTACCTCTCGGCAAAGGTACCCCAACCGCCGGCAGGAACGTCGACACAGCTTTCGAGGTAACTCTTCATGATGTCTTCCAATGTGGGCACGCGTCCTTCGGCCAATATGCCCAAGGCATCCAGCACATCGAATACGGCGGCTGCGTCATCGACCCCGAGGAGGTCTTCGTTGCACAGGTCCAACCTCGCACCAAGCACAGTATACCCGTGCTGCACAGCGACCCTCGCAAGGGCATCGTCATCGGCAACCAGCGGGTGCCTTTGGATCTCGACAACCAGCCCATACTCTTCGCCGGGCTTTCTGGAATCAAGATCGAACGCGAGCCCGATCTCTTGGACGACGAGCCACGTTTCGGCATATAGCTTCCCTGCCTCGTCCAAGAATAGCCTCGTCATGGCGGGCACGACATCCCCATACCCAAGAAACTTCCCGCAAAGAAGCGTTTTCGACAGGGAAGAAACCTTCGGATAGCGAGACAGCCACGCCCTGCCCTCTCGAGTTTTAAGCAAGGGGCAAACCTCTTCGGGATTTCCAAGCATTTCCGTAAGCATGTAGAACCTGGCACAGAAGGCGGCGGCGGTAATGTTAATCCGAATGCCGGGCGCGTAATGGCTCATCGGAGTCTCGAAGCCGGCGGCCCTTTCATACGCACCTCTGCACTCGGCACGCATACCAAGCAAGGCGTAGCACAGGCTCATCTCGAGATAGGGATATCCGAGGGACGGTTGCTTGTTGAGCGTAGCGAGGCGCTCTTCGGCAATCGAGAGCTGCATTTTTGCCACCTCGGGTTTGTCGTACAGTGTCAGCCGGGCAAGCTGCCATCGACACTCGAGCGCCGCCATAACCTGCAAGCTTCCCTCAAGGAGGCCTATAGCCTCATCAGTGTACGACACGGCGCGCTCAACGTTCTCTCCCACCATTAAGGCTAGGGCAGCGCGTTCTCGCAGCACTTGGGAGCGCCGCAGAATCGCCTCGGGAGGAAGGCCATCCTCCATCACATCCAAATCATGCTCCGCGTCCCCATCCTTGAAATACCGCATTACGCTCTCAGCCAAAGTATTTAGGGAGCGGTCATCCACCGCCAAGCCCGAAAGCATCGCCCTCAGGTTCATATGGGCATAGTAACGTGCATCGGGGTCGCTCACGCACAAAAACCGATCGCATCCTTCGAAGAAATTGAGCACGGGGGCGGGGTCGAGCCCGTCGGCCCACGCGATTCTTCCCAAGCTCGCCATAGCGACGACGCGCTGTTGCTCGGAAAGGGAGGCATTGCTGAGGGTGCTTTCGACCTCGGCCAAATACAACTTGTTCCTGTCCTCGATGCTTGCCCCTATCTGCCTCATGAAAAGAAGCCGCAGATTGAAGAGCTGCCCAAAATCGTTGGGGCCAATCGGCGCAAGCGCCTTTTCGCATTCCTCAATCAACCCCCACCCTTCTTCAATGCCGCCATCAGGCAAGCCGATTTTCGTTTTATTCAATGTTGCATTCTCAAACAGTAGCAAGAGGAACGACTTATTCCGAACGCCCAGACGCTTGGCTTCACGATACGTCTTCTTGAACTCGTCGTCGGCGACTTTGAACTGACCGTTCACGATATAGCCAACCGCGCGGTTGTGCCAAAGCTGGACTTTGATGAAAGGGTCTGTCTTGTCGGATATCTCGGCCAAGGCGCTTTCGAGTTCCGCTTGCGACCCAGCACGATCGCAAGCGGAGTCCGCGATAATATGGAGGGCGAAATGCCTGAAAGCCGGTTCTAAGTTTTCGTCCTCAAGCATCCTTTTTGCAACGCCGTTGTTTCCCAAGTAGATGTTGCAGAAAATCCTGTCCTTGTCGAGGCAGGCGAGCTGCCTTCTGGACAGTCGATCACGGTCAACCGAGTTCATCAGCCTGAAGGCAGCTACGTAGTCGCAATCGGGAAGAGAGGGATCAGCCTTGCCCACTATGTCATCTAGCCGCTGCGCACACCAAAAATAGTTGGCGGGAAGAGCGAGCAGACACACCGCGAGAAAGACCGATGCCACACCCGTCAACCATAAAAGGCTAAGCCTAACCGATGCAAACAATGCGACGAACGCCAGTGCCACAACAAAGATATCAGCCTTGTAAAACCGCGCCAAAGCCTGCTTACACAACCACAGCAACGCCGGCGCGACGACAATCGAAACCGCCAGGATAGAAAGGGCCGGGTCAGGCCCCGTGATGATATCAATCGCAGCAAGGATATCTTGGAACCCCATAATCCTCCGCTAGACTCGAGTCCAATACTCGTTTGCTATTGTAGCTTGCATTCTATAGTGATCTTCCTTCATGTAGTTTCAAATAGAACACATGTTTTGGAAATTGTTTTTGCAATGACTGGGATATCCGCAACCCGCCGCCAGCATAAAACGCGCATTGTGAAAATTACCTGATCAGCCAGTTTGCAAATACTACCAGCGGACTGCATATGCCAGCTCGATTGCGAGCTACGAGGGCTTCGCGGCGTGCGCATGTTCACCGGCGACAAGGCCGTCGGCATGGTCGGCTCGCTCGCCGAGATGTTCCCTGGGGCCAAGTGCCGGCGCTGTGCAGCGCACTTCATCCGCATACAGTGGTCTACTGCCCCTGCGCCCTGTACATAGCCTCGGTTGTCTCGTGGGCGCCGGCCGCCGTCAGGGTGGCGCCGTGCTCATGGCACGCCGTCCAGACGGGCTCGCCCCCGAAAAGCCGTACGAAGGCGAAAAGTAAGGCGAGAAAATGGCCTTCCTGTTGCACCTGATTGGAATGGGTATGGGGCTGTGCACGCTCGTCGCCTACGCCTGCATCAAGGTAGGGGCTGAAAGCGAAGCGGTTGACGACGCGAGCTGATTAGTGATCGTCAAACTGTTCGGAACCGAACGAAAATAGAGAGGCCCTTTGCAAAAAGGACCTCTCTGCTGATGGCATTCTAGAGAACAGCCCTGGATTGCCCTAAGGCAACAGTAGTGAAATCTTTTCCTTGACCTTACTTGCCATGGCGTAAGACTTAGCGGCTTTGGATGTTCCGCCAAGGGCCAGATAAACATCCATCACCATGTCCGCAACAGTTTGAATAATTTCATCTGAAAGCTTGTCAAGGTCGAGATTCTCTATGTCACCAAATGTCAGGCTATCTTTATTGGACAACATGGAAGCAACGCCCATTATCACGTAAAATCTTATGTCGCTTATTTGGGAACCCTCTAAGTCTCTCTTAATTTGTGGAAACTTCAGGCAAACCTGTTTTCCGAGACTAGCGGCTCTGTAGTAAGCCTCAAGGTTGCCATCCTGCCCAAATATTTTCTTATATTGAACTTCGTCAGACCTCGGGGCGGGTGCCCACGATGATGAGCAGCTTCAGGCGCCCATCATTTTTTGCACTGATAATTCTTTTCCATTATCTCCTTTCAGCTAATCGCGTTTAAATAAGTCCCTTGTATAAACCTTTTCTGAAACATGTGCAAGCTCGTCGCTCCAGCGATTGGCCACGATAGCGTCGCAGCCGGCCTTGAAGGCCTCCAGGTCGTGCGTGACCTCGGACCCGAAGAACTCCGGCGCGTCCAGCGTGGGCTCGTAGACCACCACGGGCATGTCCTTTGCCTTCACGCGCTTCATGACGCCCTGGATGGAGCTCGCGCGGAAGTTGTCGGAGTTACAGAATAAAACTATCGAGATCCTACCGCTTATCACGAACAACGCGCAGCAGTGGGGCGAGCCTAATTGCCTGCATCACAAGGATACTCAGGAAGAGTATGGCAGAAAAAACCTGCCAATTCGGAATTTGAAGTAAAGCGAGAAGTGATTGAAGGGCAATGAGAATTAGGCAAGGTACGAAAAGGACCCAGCCGACATCAACTCGTAAAAACTTTCGAGAATCAAGGACGCGCATAATAAGTACGAGGGCGTTTCCGCAGCAAGATGCAATGCAAGCTCCAACAACTCCGAAAGGCATAATAAGGAGAGGTGTAAGAATAACGCATGCTACAGCACCATATACAGTAGTCTTCATAATGTAACAAGTATGCATTGTGGTTGTATAAACGGTGCCAAAGAAGGCGTTGAAAACATTCAGAAGATTTGAGAGCAAAAGCACGGTCATAAGAGGCCAGGCATCATAGAACTCACCTTGAAGAAAAACTGAAGCCACTATAGGAGCAAGTAGAGAAAGGGCAGAACAAAGCAGCAACATCAGAGCCTGAAGGAGCTTAAAAACCTGTGAGAAGAAGCGATCAAGTCCTTCCTCTTTCGCCTCCTGGAAAGCAGAGAGCTGCCAAGCTTGCTGAAAAACAGTGTATGCAGTATTGACAAGTCCGGGCACCTTACCAGCAGCAGCGAACAATCCGGAGGCGCCAATACTTATCATGCCGGTTATAAAAAAACGATTAATGCTGGTTCCAACCCACCAGAAAAGAGCATTGGGGATTAGCGGCAAGGAATACTGGAGCATGGGCTTCAAATCGCGCTTAAGCCGAACGGTAATATCGCTACAGCCAAGCTGAGAATGCATTCCCGCCATCACAAGAGAACCAATGCTTCCGAAAGTCAAATATATGAGGGTTGCAAGAATCGGACCGATAGTAACCGAAATGAAGTAGCCCTCAATTGCGAGGCCGCATAGTCCGATGAGAACGCCGGCACAGGCACACGTGGTGAGAGAAGACACAACGGCACAGATGGGTATGAGCTTTACCTCACCCCTGCCTCGTGCAACTTCGCTACAAAGCTGAAGAAGCGCGCTCGCTGCATAAGCAAAAACAAACTCAATCTTATATCTCCCCAGGCCGCCGAATACATCTAGGTCCAAAAGAGGCGTCAGCAGAATGACGAAAAGGATTGAAAGGCAAGTGATAGCGAATGCGATGAAGGCGTATTCCTCTTCCCTACCTCGATCCCCGACAATGAACCTGACAGCAGCATCGGCAATGGCGAGAGTCGCCAAAGGTGTCACGAGGTTAATCGCGGTCAGCGACATATCCGTGAGACCGTACTCCTCAGTAGTCATAAAGTAGGTATAGAGGGGCACGAGAAGGAAGACAACGAACTTTGTTGCAAATGCATTGATTGCAAACAGCCCCGCGTTCAGGGCTAGATTCTTATACTTTTTCTTTTCTTCCACGCTATAGTTCGCCAATCAAGACGTAGGTTACGGTTATCCAGCAAAGAGACTCTTAATAAAAGGCTATTTAAACTGACCGAGAAAACGATTAATCGAATCCTCATCAATCCGAATATCCGTTGTGAATGGTTTAGCAACGATATTGGTAAGGCTTGACATATCATCTCTCTCGTGGACAGGAAGACCATAGTTTGTACCCATTTCACGAGCTCGGTTGTCTATCGCAATGATCATGGTCCTTCTACCATGCTGCAGCGCGCGAATTCCACCATGAAGTCGAGTTCCGACATAATCGACGTCGGTATGGCACTTCAAGAAAGCATCATATGCGGCCAAGGTCGGAGCCAAGAGTCCACACTTATCCTTAAATCCAAGATCATTGATATAGGCTTCGTCACCATTACCCTGTGGCCAGATATACACATGATCGTATATCTTTAAAAGTTGCGAAATCATAGAGGCATCCTTTTCGGGATCCTTGCGATAATCGGTGATAGTCACAACAACATCAGATGCTTGATCCTCAGGAATCGTCCTGCAATAGTCTGGCGTGAGGCCCCACATGGTGGCGCATCCCGTATTAATAACGTTAGTGATTCCGAAACTAGCCAACTTTTCTTTCGTGTATTCGTCTCGGACAGAATGCAGTCGTTCATTGGATAGAAGGTGTCGATAAAGCGACTTCGAGTATAGATCGACATTCTTTTGGTAGGTTTGCCAGCCACAGCCAACTAAAACGCACTTTGAGATTTGAAGAGTATCGAGCAATGAGACATCCCACTGTCTAAATCCAAACAGCATCCCGGCTTTTAGTAGATTAGAGCCAAGAACAAAAGTCTCCCTACTTTCGCGAAGATGACGCCTGTAGCGGAAAGAGGTAGCTTGATGAGAAGACAAATTAACCGAGAAGCAATCTTCGAACAAAGGCTCTAAATACCTTCGAGCACTCTCGGAGATAATCTGATCGCCAGCATTAAGCGTACCGAGACCGGGATCATAATAAACTACCTGATAAGGATGGCTGGTGCCTAGCAAAGAAGACATGAATGGCCTTTCATTAGTTAAGGGGCAAAACTGATGGTCAAATAGCTGTTAATGATTACTTAGTTCCAGTGCAAATAAGGAAGATACCTATTAGTTGAATAGGTAAAAATGTCATCAGAGTTAAAGATGGAAATATAGGGATAATTAATGGCTGAGACTCCTTTGACATAACCAGATTGATCAATAACGGTAGAAATATTCTTTAGGTACATCACCGAGCAAATCGTAATGATGCAGAGCAGCAACGCCAGTCCTTGTTTCGACTGGCCCCTCAGAAGAGAGGCGATTAACGCGCATTCAATCGCCATCTGAGGGGCCGCAAATCGGGAAGACATCAATTCATTGCTGCAGAACAAAAGATAGATGCAAAGCCCTGAAGAATAGCACTTGAACAGCATCTCGGTCGCTTCATCGACGCTCTTTCGTCCAGAGTAAAGCATAACGACAATCGAATACATGATCAGTCGATACACTAGGGCAAGAGGGGAAATTCCGCTAGATTCGTAGGTTATGCCGAGCAAAGATACGAACGCTCTGAGCACGGGTGAAAGACCGATACCCAGAATCGCGCAAATGACAATCAACAGATATATGTTCTTATTCTTCAGCTTTATGAACAACGGAATGATAAGAAGGAGAAGGGAAACGGAGTGAATAGTTGCGAGAAGGAGATCCAACAAGACATACTGACCAAGATGGCCCTTCTCAAGCATTGGGACCATAAATCCAAGGAAAATAGCGATGACCAGCCCTTGCCTCATGGCAGAGAAGAAATATATGAGATAGACAACAGGCAGAGTGAGCAAGAGGCTCAGAGCCCTATTAGTGGAATAACGGTTTAGGAACCTATTCAGGAAAACCATTTCAACGAGAGAGACGATTACAGAAAGAGACGTGAAGTTAAAACCGAAACTACGCCATGAGTTATTGATTAACTTCCAACCGATTTCCGAGTGAAAGGCATCCGTATAGTAAATACTTGATAAATCAATCTTATTCGGCGCGGAAACAAAAATATAATTATATGCAGGCCAATCGGCACCTTGGGCATATCTGAGCGCAAGAAATGCCGTTAAGCAGATAAAAGAGAACGCGTATGCGCAGGGTTCGTATTTTTGATTAGCGCCGCACGCCGCGCAGATTGCGGTCAAAAAAAACAGCCAGAGATAGAGACTCATAGCACACACTGCACTTTGCGCTCGATCAGCGATTTCATGAACTCAACGCCATAGTCAGGATGCACGGCACAAGAATCCTCTCTCCCGATGGTTTCCGCACTGCCTCCCACCTCATAAGTCACCACAGGCGTCCCGCAGGCCTCCGCCTCCAGATTGACAGTTGGGTAGTTATCCTCATGGGTGGGGTTGAATACGATATCCGCAGTCGAATAAATCCCGGCGAGCTGCTGCGGCGAATCGGTACGACCGAGCCCGACGATGTCCGCAGGCATCTCCTCAATTTGTTTCTCGGAGAGCCCTACGAGTACGATTTTGCATCTATCGGGATCCAGCTCCCCCGCCAGGCGCACGAAGTCGGAGAGTCCCTTGCGCTCGGACCAGGGGCTCGCCACGCCCAGTACCATGAAGCGGTCGCCTATTCCGTGTCGCTCGCGGAAATCGCTCGGCGTCGGCTTGAACACGGATGCGTCGATGGTGTTGTGGCGCACCTCGACGGGGTAGCCCCCAAGGAAGCTCTCCCCCACCAGGTCGGAGAGCCACTGGGAGGGCGTGATCAGCTTCATTCGCTCAGCGGGCACCAGGTTAAAGACGCGCCTCTTCTGCTCGAAGTTCCACGCGCAGGAGGTTTTGGAGAACGTCTTGGGATAAGCATGGACCTTCGGGCATCCTCCGGCGCATCCGCTGCCATTCTTCCATTTTCCGCAATTTACGTAAGTGAAGTACGCGCAATGCCCCGTAAACGCCCAGCAGTCGTGCAGGGTCCACTCCACGCGGCATTCATTCGCGGCGAGCCACTCGAACAGCATCTCGACGTTCACATAGTAGCCGTGCAGGTTGTGCAGGTGTACCACGTCGGGCACGAGCTCGTCCAGGCGGGCGAGCAGGCGCCTCGTCGCCGCCTTGGAGTGGAACCCAGCCTTGCCGTCAAGGCGGGTCTGTAGGCCGTCGAGCCTCACATCTCTGTCGTTCGCGAACCTCATCTCGCACTCGTCCGCAGCGGCGCGCCCACGCCCCCAAAAGGCATACGAATCCTCACCCGCAGCCAAAAGCTCGCGATGTTCCTTCATCATGATGCCGCCGGTCGAGCCGTTCGGCACGCTGTTTATGTGAGCGTAGACTGTCACTACAGACTCTTCCTCCACACCATCTTGTCAACGACGCCGGTGTAGCTCTGGATGATCTTGACCACCTTGGTGGACACGGTCTCGTCGGCGTAGTCGGGAACGGGCGCCTCGGGGAGCGACCCCTCCGCGTCGAGCTCGACGGCGGTGTGGACGGCCTGCAGCAGGCCCCTCTCGGAGATGCCGGCCAGCGTGAAACAGGCCTTGTCCAGCGCCTCGGGGCGCTCGGTGGAGGTGCGGATGCACACCGCCGGGAACGGGCGGCCGATAGACGCGAAGAAGCTCGACTCCTCGGGCAGGGTGCCGGAGTCGGAGACCACGGCGAAGGCGTTCATCTGCAGGCAGTTGTAGTCGTGGAAGCCCATGGGCTCGTGCATGCGCACGCGCGGGTCCAGCTTGAAGCCGGTGGCCTCCAGGCGCTTGCGGGAGCGCGGGTGGCAGGAGTACAGGATCGGCATGTCGTATTTCTCCGCGAGTGCGTTGATGGCGGTGAACAGGCTCGTGAAGTTCGCCTCCGTGTCGATGTTCTCCTCGCGGTGGGCGGACAGCAGCATGTAGCGCTTGGGCTCCAGGCCGAGCTCGGTGAGGATGTCGGAGGCCTCGATCTTATCCAGATTTGCGCGCAGGACCTCGGCCATGGGCGAGCCCGTGACGTAGGTGCGCTCGGGCGCGCAGCCGGTGTCCTTGAGGTAGCGGCGCGCGTGCTCGGAGTAGGCCAGGTTGACGTCGGAGATCACGTCGACGATGCGGCGGTTGGTCTCCTCGGGCAGGCACTCGTCCTTGCAGCGGTTGCCGGCCTCCATGTGGAAGATGGGGATGTGCAGGCGCTTGGCCGCGATGGCGGACAGGCAGCTGTTGGTGTCGCCCAGGATCAGAAGGGCATCGGGCTGTACCTGGACCATGAGCTTGTAGCTCGCGGCGATGATGTTGCCTACGGTCTCGCCGAGGTCGGCGCCCACGGCGTCCAGGTAAACGTCGGGGTCGTCCAGCGACAGGTCGCGGAAGAAGATGCCGTTGAGCGTGTAGTCGTAGTTCTGCCCGGTGTGCGCCAGCAGGCAGTCGAAGTGGCGGCGGCATTTCTTGATGACCTCGGACAGGCGGATGACCTCGGGGCGGGTGCCCACGATGACCAGCAGTTTCAGACGGCCGTCGCCCTTGAATGCGATATCGGAATAGTCCTTGCCCATGCGGCTAGACCTCCTCGTAGTAGGTGTCGGGGCTCTCGGGGTCGAAGGGCTCGTTGGCCCACATGACCGTCACGAGGTCCTCGGTGTCGGAAAGGTTGGTGATGGAGTGCGTGTAGCCGGGGATCATCTCCACGGCGCGCATGTCGTGGCCGCTCACGACGTACTCGTCGACGGGGAACGGGTTGCCATCGGAGTCCTCCCCCACCTTCCTCAGCTTGATGCTCGCGGTGCCGGAGACCACCAGGAACCTCTCCCACTTGCTCATGTGCCAGTGGTTGCCCTTGGTGATGCCGGGCCTGCTTACGTTGACCGAGACCTGGCCGCGCTCCGGCGTACGCAGGAACTCCGTGAAAGAGCCGCGGCCGTCGACGTTGGGCCTGAGGCCGTAGGCGAAGTGCCCCGGCTCGTAGTAGGACAGGAACGTGCTCCAGAGCTTCTTGGAGAAGGACCCCTCGGAAAGGTCGGGCACCGAGAGCGTCTCGCGGCTGTCGCGGAAAGTGCCCAACAGGTAAACGATCTCGCCCAGGGTCTTCACGTCGGTCCCGGGTACGTAGCAGAAATCATCACCGTCGACACGCTCGAGGCCCTCGTAGCAGCAGCGGTGCTCCTCCCCCAGCAGGGCGCCCAGCATCTCGTCGACGAGGTCGTCGATGTAGAGGAGCTCGAGCTCGACGGAGGGGTCGTTGACGGTGTAGGGACGGCCGTTGGCGATGGCGTCGCAGAAAGTTGCCACGGCGGAGTTGTAGCGAGGGCGACACCATTTGCCGTAGAGGTTGGGGAAGCGGTAGATGAGCACCGGCGCGCCGGTCCTCTCGGAATACTCGCGGAAGAGGCCCTCCCCCGCCAGCTTGGACTCGCCGTAGACCGAGCCCTCGAAGCGGCCCGACAGGCTCGCCTGCACGGAGCTGGAGAGCATGACGGGACATCTATTGCCGTGTCGCTCGAGCGTCTCGAGCAGCATGGAGGCGAACCCGAAGTTGCCCTCCATGAACTCGGACAGGTCCTTGGGCCGGTTGACGCCGGCCAGGTTGAAGACGAAGTCGGCGCGGGAGCAGTACCCGTCCAGCTCCGCGGGCGTCGAGTCGACGTCGTACTCCATGACCTCGAGCGGCAGCAGGCCCGCGTATCTCTCGCGGCGGTCCTTGCCGTCGCGGATGTTCTTCAGCGCGCAGCAGAGGTTCCTGCCCACGAAGCCCCTCGCGCCGGTGACGAGGACGCGCACCCTACTGCACCGCCTCGTGCTCGCGGCCCTCCAAGGCCAGCTGCACGTACTCGGCGGTCTTGATCTTGGCGATGGTGCCCTCAACGTCGAGCCTCTCGGTGTTGTGGGAGGTGTAGGACTCGTCGGCCTGGGTCTCAACCTCGCCGTCGACGACGAACTTGTCGTAGTTGAGGTCGCGCGAGTCGCAGGCGACGCGGTAGTAGCCGCCCATGTCCTCGGCACGGAGGCGCTCCTCGCGGGTCATGAGGGTCTCGAAGAGCTTCTCGCCGTGGCGGGTGCCGATCACCTGGGTGCCCACGCGGCCGAAGACCTCCTGGACGGCCTCGGCAAGGTCGCCGATCGTGGATGCCGGCGCCTTCTGGATGAACAGGTCGCCGGGGTTGGCGTGCTCGAAGGCGAACTGCACCAGGTCGACGGCCTCATCGAGGTTCATGAGGAAGCGGGTCATGTTGGGGTCGGTGACCGTGAGCGGCTCGCCCTTGCGGATGCGGTCGATGAACAGCGGGATGACGCTGCCGCGCGAGCACATGACGTTGCCGTAGCGGGTGCAGCAGATGGTGGTGCGGCCGGCGCCGTTGCGGGCGTTGGCGTAGATGATGGACTCCATCATGGCCTTGGACTTGCCCATGGCGTTGATGGGGTAGGCGGCCTTGTCGGTGGACAGGCACACGACGCGGTCGACGCCCTCGTCGATGGCTGCGTGCAGGACGTTGTCCGTGCCGATGACGTTGGTTCGCACGGCCTCCATGGGGAAGAACTCGCAGGAGGGCACCTGCTTCAGGGCGGCGGCGTGGAAGATGTAGTCCACGCCGTGCATGGCGTCGCGCACGCTCTGGGCGTTGCGGACGTCGCCGATGAAGAAGCGGACCTTGGAGGCGAGCTCCGGGGACTTCTCCTGCAGGCGGTGGCGCATGTCGTCCTGCTTCTTCTCGTCACGCGAGAAGATACGGATCTCGGCCAGGTCGGTGTTCATGAAGTGCTTGAGGACGGTGTTGCCGAACGAGCCGGTGCCACCTGTGATCATGAGGGTCTTGTCTTTGAAAACAGTAGGGTTATCCATTGAAGTGCTCCATTATCAGCTCGTAGCTTGTCTCGGACGTGTAGTTCTCCTCCAGGTAGAGGCGTGACCTCTTGCCCATATCGTCAATTTGCTCATCGGTGAGGGCGCGGCACTTCTCCAAGAAACTCTCCGCCGAGGCGCTCGACCCAGCAACGCCGAAACCATTGGCCTCGGCGATCCTGCCCATGTCGCATACCTCGTCAGTCGCGGTCACAACAGGCAGCCCCGCCTGCATGTAGGAGAGCACCCTGGAGGGGAAGTTGGGGATAGTGAACCTGTGGTCAAGAACGACGAGACCGACGTCGCAAGCGCACAACATCGTGTCGTACTCGGAGCGTCCGAGCGACCCCAGGAGCTTCGCATGGGCTGGCGCCTCCTGCTCGAAGTAGGCCTCGAGCAGGAGGCGCTCAGTTCCGCTGCCTGCGATCAGGAAGAACCCCGCGGGGTCCTTCTCGTTCTCGCGGAGCACTTCGATGAAGAAATCGATCGCCTGGGGCTTTCCGAGGTTGCCGCCATAGACGAAGATTCTCTCGCTGGAGGGCAAACCGTACTTGGAGCGGAAGGCCTCAGGGTCCTCCCCGGCGAGGTCGCGCGGAACAATTGCGTTGGGGTTGACCTCGACCCGCGACGGGTCGAGCCAAGGCTCATGCTCGAGTAGATAGTCCTTGTTGGCCGGGGACATGCAGCCGATCCAGTCCGCGGCCTGATAGGTCTTTCTCTCGCTGCGCTTAAAGAAAGCGTATATCGGCGCCTTGGGACCGCTCTTGCTGAGCATGCCGAGGTCAATCGCGTTCTGCGGGAAGATGTCCTTGAGAAGGAGATAGGCCCTGGCGCCCGTCGCGCGCTTAACCTTTTCCACGACACCCGAGATAGTGGTGGGGGGCGTTGCGTAGAGCACTAGGTCGAAATCGACACCCGGGGCGAAACGCTTTAGGGCGTCAAGGTACCTGACTCCGATGGAGAGCGTCGAGACGCCCTTCTCTATCAGATTGGTCTTGGTGATGTTGCCGACCGCGACGCGGATGATATTGATCCCGTCCTCGCGTGCGAGCTCGGAGGGCAGGCCCGTGCGCCGCTCTCTCGGCGAGAGAGCGTAAACGGAGTGACCGTGCTCGGCGAACGTCCTAAGGAGATCGGTGTATATGCCGGTGTCCCCAGACTCCATGGGGCTCTGGCTCAGAAAGAGGACCCGCATGTCGCTATCCCCTCAGCGTCATAATTTCGTTATACTTCATCATCACGATCCCCTCGTCATACTCCCCTATGCGCGGCTTGTTGGCCACCCCGTCGAGGTTGTTGACGATAAGCTCGATGTGGTCGCACCCGGACTCGTAGGCGTGCGGGTAGCCTCCGCCGAAGCGCGGATTCACCTCAGAGATGTAGTACTCGCCGCCGATATAGAAAACGTCGATGTCGACCTGGCCCTTGAAGCCGGCCTCTCCCACGAACCTCTCGATCAGCTCGAAGAGCACGGGGTCCTTGAAGGAGACGGCCTTGTCGGTCTCGCCGGCTCGCATCTTTAGCTTCTTCTTGGTGAAGATGGAGACGACCTCACCGCTAACCATGTCCACATAGACGTCGGCGCCGATCTCCTGGCCGTCCAGGAACTCCTGGATCATGAGCCCGTCGCCCTGGGCGAGCATAAGGTCGAGGTAGTCGGAGTCCGAGACCTTGGAGATGGCGAGACTCGCGCTGCCCCTAGCGGGCTTCACGAACACGGGAAACCCGACCTCGCCGCAGTCGTGGGCTCGGTGGAACTCGCCGCGATCTATCCAGGAGCGTGCGCAGCGGTAGCCGTGGGAGGAGAGCCACTTGAACATCTCGAACTTGTCGAGCGCGAGCTCACAGAGGTCGTAGGAGGATCCGATGACCGTGGTCCCCACGGCCTCGAAGCGACCTGCGTTCTTCGCGAGCAGGGAGAGCTCGGGGTCGATGAGGGAGAGAACACCTTTGATGTCGTTGTCTCTACAAATCTCGAGTATGACGTCGAGGTATCCCTCGTCGGTCATACTCGGTACGATGAAGTGCTCGTCGGCCTCGTAGATGGCGGGCGCGTACTCGCTCATGTCGGTAGCGAGCACGCGCCCGCGGCCCGCGAGCGAGCGCTTGAAGTACTGCACGACCTTGTCGCGCGTTCCCGCGCTCAGGATGAGGATGTTGGTTCCGTTACTCATCAGCTGCTTTCCCCCTTGTGATCTCGCGGGACCTGATTTCCGCGAAGTTGCCTTCAGTTGCGGCTGTGTTGTCCGAGACGTCGCTGCGGCTCAGCGCCTTGCCGATCGTCCTCAGGAAGATGTGAACGTCATTGGCGAGGTTGATGCTCTCCACATACTTAGCGTCGAGCTCGAAACGCTCGCCCCACTTGAGGGAGTTGCGCCCGTTGACCTGCGCGAGCCCGGTGAGACCGGGCCGCACGCAGTGACGGAGTCTCTCGCGGTCGTTGTAGTAGGGCAGGTACTCGACTAGAAGCGGCCTCGGCCCGATGATCGCCATGTCGCCCCTGACGATATTGAACACCTCGGGTAGTTCGTCCAGGCTCGTGGAGCGCAGGGCGCGACCGAACTTAGTCAGGCGCCGCTCGTCGGGCAGTAGGTTTCCGTCGGCGTCGCGCTCGTCGGTCATCGTGCGAAACTTATATAGGTTGAACACCTTCTCGTCGCGCCCGGGGCGCGGCTGGTGGAACAGCACAGGGCTACCCAATTTTACGCGCACCAGAATTGCCACGATCGCCAGTACCCACCAGAAGAGAATGAGCAGGACAAGAGACAGACACAGGTCAATGACTCGTTTGCCATATCGCTGATAGAACGTCTCGTTACCAAGCCTACTCAAAACAACGCCTAATAACTTCGATGATTACGTCCTGCTGCTCGGGAGTCATCTTGTTGTCGGAGGGCAGGCAGAGACCACGATGGAAGATGTCAGCGCCCACATCCAAAGGCAAGCCATCTGTACCCGTTGCACCGCCGGAAATATACGCGTTGGTCTTAGCTCGACCATTGCCCTCGCGCGTCACGAAAGCATTCATGCGATAAATAGGCTGCATGTGCATAGGCTTCCATATTGGACGACCCTCGGCGTTAATGGCGGCAATAGCCTCAAGAATCTCGGTGGGGCAGCTCTTGCCAGGCACGCTTACGTAAAGTGCCTCACTCTCGCCTCGAACCTGTTTGCACATTGCGTCAGGGTCTATTAGCAGGCAAGAAAGCCAGAAGTTAGGCTCACAAACGTTAGGGTCATAGGGGTTCATGCTCACCGGCAGACCCTTAAAGCCCTCTTTGTAACGCATGTAAATAGCCTTCTTTTGGGCAATATGCTCCTCCAGATACGGAATCTGGCCACGCACGACACCGGCAATTACATTGCTCATGCGATAGTTATAACCAAGCTCCTCATGCTGGTACCAAGGAGCGGCTTCGCGCGACTGGGTCGACCATTTGCGCGTTTTATCGGCTGCCTCTTTGCTATCAGTTAAAAGCATACCGCCAGCGGAACCGGTAATGATCTTATTGCCGTTAAAGCTAATGGCGCTGATGTCGCCAAACGTGCCAGTCTGACGACCCTTATACGTGGCGCCAAGTGACTCAGCAGCATCCTCAACAAGAACAGCCCCGTGCGCATCGCAAATTGAACGAAGCTCTTCGACTTTACCAGGCGTTCCGTAAAGATGCGCCGCCACAACGACCTTTGCAGTCGGATACAGTTCGAAGGCCTTTTCAAGAGCGACAGGATCCATATTCCAAGTGTCACGCTCGGTATCAATAAAAACGGGAACACCGCCCTCATAAACAACCGGGTTCACCGTAGCGTCGAACGTCATATCGCTGCAAAGGACCTCATCCCCAGGCTTAATTCCAGCGAGTTTCATGGCAAGATGCAGCGCAGACGTACCGCAAGAAAGGGCGACGGCATAGCCGCAACCAATCTTATTGGCCATTTGTCGCTCGACTTCGTTGATATTCTCCCCTACCGTCGACATCCAGTTGGTCTCATATGCCTCGGTAATGTATTTGAGCTCATCGCCGTGCATGGTCGGCGAGCTTAGCCAAACCTTGTTCTCAAAGGGCTTGATATCCATCGTGACTCCTTATCCCTAATCGTTAAACTGCGGATGATATGTAGGTACAACCTCAGCGAGCACGGACTTAACCGTATCGTTATCCTTGTCGAGGCAGTTATGAAGCTTTTCAAGCTTGTCTTTGATCTCTTCCATCTTGTCGGCCTCGGCCGTAGAGATGCGAATCTCGGAGTGCTTGGTAGGCAGGAGCTGCTCGTTGTCCATAAGGAGCTCTTCGTACATCTTTTCGCCAGGGCGCAGACCGACCTCTTTAATTTGGATATCTTTGCCAGGCTTAAGACCGCTTAGCGTAATAAGGTTGATGGCAAGGTCGTAGATCTTGACCGGCTCACCCATGTCCAGTACAAAAATCTCGCCGCCATGCGCCAGGGCGCCGGCAGTAATGACAAGCTTGCTGGCCTCCGGGATGGTCATGAAGTAACGAGTGATGTCCTTGTGCGTAATGGTGATAGGGCCACCCTCACGAAGCTGGCGCTTAAACAACGGAATAACCGATCCATGACTGCCAAGAACATTACCAAAGCGAACAGCCGTAAAGATGGTCTTACTGTTTGCCGCGTAATACTGAACGATCATCTCGTCCATACGCTTGGTGGCACCCATTACGTTAGTGGGATTAACCGCCTTATCGGTAGAAATCTGCACATAGTGGCTGCACTGGTACTTGTCAGCAAGACGCACGACGTTGAGTGTGCCAAAAACGTTATTCTCGATTGCCTCGCGGGCGTTGTGTTCCATAAGGGGAACGTGCTTGTGGGCTGCCGCGTGGAAAACAACTTGAGGATGGTACTTCTCAAAAACCTTGGTAATCGCTGGGAGATGCGTAATGGAGCCGATATAGACTTGAATATCAGTGCCTTGATCATGAGCGGTCTTGATGATGTCGTGATACAGCTCGTAGGTAGTGTTCTCGTAAATGTCGAACAACACGATTTGCGCAGGCTTAGCCGGAAGCAGCTGGCGTACAAGCTCTGAGCCAATAGATCCGCCGCCGCCCGTGACTAAAATGCGCTTACCGGTAACGTAACCCATCTGGTTAAGATCAAGCGACTTCTCCTCGCGAGAAAGCAAGTCGCTGATCTCGACCTCACGAAGGGCAACCCTGCCTACACCATCCTGCGGAATATCGCGGACATTGGGGAGCGTAAGGACCCTAAGACCCGTCTTCATGCACAGGTCATAGATACGCTGACGCTCTTCATGCGTGGCGCTCGGAATTGCCACGATAATCTGCTCCGCTTCACAATCGTGCGCAATAGTAGGGATATCGGCGCAAGTACCGCAGACCTTTACGTCATGAATACGCTGGTTTTGCTTATTGGGGTCATCGTCAACAACGGCAACCGGATCACCGATCATATCAGGGTCTCCGTTGAGCATACGTTTGATGGAGAGAGAGCCGGTCTCCCCTGCTCCTACGATGAGCGTACGCGGGAGATGCGCATCGGAATTGCTTTTAAAGCGCCAGAGCTGGCTACCATATATTGCACGTATGGCAAAACGGCCGCCACCGCAAATAATGAGGACGACAGCCCATGCCATAACGTCCTCACGAAGGGTCATGCCCTTGCAAAATAACACGTTAAAGATAACATCGCCAATAACTGAGCTTACCGTTACAGCAGCAACAATACGTCCAGCCTCGGAAATGCTTGCATAGCGCCACAAGCTGCTATACATATGGAAGAACCAAAAGACGACAACGTTAACAAGCGCAAGAACAAGAATAGCCGGACATGCACCGGCTGCCCCGCTGAGCGTCGCCCAATGCTGCGTTCCCCATGATGCGACAAACACGGCAATAAAAGTTGCCACAATGTCATATGCCATCAACGCATACGGTTCAAACGCACTCAGCTTCCCTTTTTGCTTTGCGCTCTTAGATTTGGTGTTCAAAATAAGTTCTTCTCTTCCCTATTGATCCCGTTATCCCCGCCTCGGGGATCCCCCTTGCTCCGTTAAACAGCCGCCAGCAGCTAGGCAATCGCCTTTTTAAGGTTTCGCATTACGCGCTGCTCGGCTGAAAGCACGGCAAGGCCAACGCGAGTGGTTATGCGTCGGCCGCACAAGTCGAGCTCCAAATAAGCAGTGCTCTTGCGTCTGTTAATGGTTTTGATCAGGCCTTCGTGGCCCAGCAGCGGACCTGCCGTCACAACGACCTGGTCACCGTCTTTTAGGGCCTCGCTCATGGGCACTACGCGGTCTCCCCTACGCGTAAAGCCGCCAATAAGCTGGACCTCTTCTTTTGCCAGCGGCACAAACTGACCGTCCTGGGAAAGCACCCGGGCAAAGTCGTCCATGCGCAGCAGATACTGTTGCACAGTACGGGGATCTGCCGTATCGCATATAAGATAACCAGGAAAGAGCGGCTTGGTCGTATTGACCCATTCGCCGTGTACCTTGATCTCGGTTTGAAATTGGGGATAAAAGAGCTCCTGCAAGGCACCAGCCGGCACCATGCACTCAATGCGCTCGCGCATTACGTCTTCGCGACCGTTAATGACCTGAATCACATACCACACGAGCACCACCCCCTTTGCTGTCTTACGTGTGGCTCACGGGGTTTGGGTATGGCTTCGCCAGGGCGCTTATGCGCGAAGGGGCTCCATATTCAAACCCTGAGCCCAGTTAGACAAGCACGTGGCTCTGCCCCACCGTGAACGGTATGTATAAGCGCAGTTGCTAGAGTCGCGGACGTGTATCGCTATAATGACCGCGACCCCAGCTGGCTGCGTGCGATCCAGTCAAGCGGGTACAAAACTGGACCGCACGCAAACAGCTGAAGTCTGCTGTGGTTTGCCATAACAACTTATGCACTGCGTATGCGAACTTATAAATAGCCGCAAAAGCAAGTACAAAAATCGCGCATGGCAATCGGTATTGGAGCTCGTGGTGTTTCTGGCACCGCCGTTACGGCCGGATGCTGATCGACCCTGCGCTGTGTGGCCTTTAGGAGCCATGAGCACAGTTGAACCCATGTAACGTTAGGTATCCTAGCACAAGGAATAGTCGAGACCGATTTGGCTTGTGTTGAACAACATAAGCAACAAATCCGTGCTTGAGGGGGGTTGTTTGCCTAAGTTGTTCACGTTGACGCAGGTTAATGGGGTGCCCGCAACGGGCGCCCGAGTAAAAGCAGACAAACTTAGGCTTTAATACGCCAAAGGAATTACGTGGTGCTTACGAATAATGTACAGAACTGGGAAATAAATTGCACAACATTTTGGGCGTTGGCGGCTGCGTGATTGTGATTTTGACCGCATGGTGATTACGCATGAAAAAAGCCTTCGGTTTCCCGAAGGCCTTACATTCACGATGGTGGAGACGAGGGGAATCGAACCCCTGACCTCTTGACTGCCAGTCAAGCGCTCTCCCAGCTGAGCTACGCCCCCGTGACGAGGAGATACTATAGGGGAATGTTTCTTGTTGTGCAAGGACTTTTTTGGACTAGTTGCTACCACTTACGGGTTTTCCCGGGACGGTGGCCCTTACTTGTAGAGGTAAGCGATAGCGGTGCCGGTGTGAACTTGAATGGTTGCCGTGCCCCGGACGACGTTGCTGATGCCGGTGTCCGCTAGTAGAGCTAGCTGGGCGTGATCGAGTTCCCACTCTAGGCCGTGTTCGCTTACCTCAGTCTTGGGGGCGATTGCGACAATGGAAAACGTCTTGCCTTCTGAACCCTCGAAGGTCCACGATTCGCCTCCGTGGAGAATGCGGGCCGTGGTCTCATCTTCGACAATCCAGATGGGCGCGTCCTCGTAGCCCGCGAGCAGGCCCAGTACGGACAGCGCCATATCCGGACGTCCGCCGGTGGCGCAGGTTGCTACCACTTCGGCACCCGGCCAGCGATGGCGGACGGAATCGAGCGCCAACGCCAGATCGGTATAGTCCTTGTAGGGGTTGTGGCGTTCCACTTCAAAATCGGCAGCGGCATCGACCAGAGCGCGGCCTTCATCGCTTACAGTGTCGGCGTCGCCCACGTAGACGTCGCAGCTCAGGCCAGCGCCCAACAGAGCGTCAAGGCCGCGGTCTACGGCTACGATGTGGTCGCACTCCCCTGCCAGGTGGCACAGTAACTCGGGACTCGCCACCACGGGCGAGCCACAGACCACTAATACCTTGCAAGCCACGGCCCTCGCCTAGCCCTCAAACGAAAGCACGCGGGCCAGGTCCAGGTCCTCATAGCTATCGATAAAGATATCGCAGTTATCACGAACCTCGTCGCGCTCCATACGACCGTGCGGGTCATAGATGCCCACACGCTTAAAGCCTGCGGTGCCGGAGCTCTTAAGTCCAAAGACGGCGTCCTCAAACACCCACGCGCACTCAAACTTGTGACCGTGGGGCCCCTCCAAGCGACGAAGCGCCAGCTCGTATACGTCGGGGAACTGCTTGGAGCGCCCCGCCTCGCCCGTCGTGGTAATAAACTCCATGTAGGCATCGAGCCCGGCACCCGCAAGCGCAGACTCAACCAACTCGACAGGCGTGGACGTGGCAACGCACATGGCAATACCGGCCTCCTGCGCCTGCTTCAAAAATGCAAGCAGGCCCTCGCGCGGCGGCACCTTGGAATAGCCATCGATCAGGATGTCGCTCAGCTCGCGATACAGCTCCTCGCCATTTTCACCAATGCCCCAGATGTCGTGGTAGGCCTGGCATTCGTCCTCGAGCGACAAATGCTCAAACTGGGCAAAATCGTCAACCGTCACGTCAACTCCGTGACGGTGCAATAACTCTGGCTGGGCATAGGCCCAAACGGGGGTGCTATTAACCAGCGTGCCGTCGCAATCGAAAATAAAAGCAACACTTGAGGCGGCGATGTGGTCCATAAACGAGCCTTTCGATGTCAAAGGGTAAACAACCTGCTAAAAACGTTTTACCAAACGTCAACCCAACTATCTTGAAAACCTAATTGGTAAAACTGTCAAGAGTTTTACCATCGCAATTCTGCCAGTGGTATAAACATGGCGCTTACCGATTAAACGCCATCGCAAAAACACTTTCGTTCATATAAGTAACGTACAGGTGTTATCGTAGTTTTTGCCGAAAGTTCCACCGAGCACGCGAGGTGGAACGAATCATAGAACTATCGCCGTCCCTTCGATTCGTGCAGCCTTGGACCTTTCGCATCTAGTCACCAAGGCAACACGCTGCCGCGTCATGATGGGATCAAACGTGAGCGATACAAAGCTAAAGCCAGCAACCAAAAAGCCTGCTACCCGTAAACCCGCCCCGCACGCGTCGGAGCTCACCAAAGACGATGTCTATCTGTTTGGCATCGGCACATGGGAGCGCAGCTGGGAAAAGATGGGCGCGCACCCCGACACGCAGAACCGTACGCGCGGCTGGCGTTTTTGCGTTTGGGCGCCAGACGTAAAAAGCGTCCATGTCATTGGCGAATTTAACGACTGGGATGAGCAGGCCAACCCGCTGGTGCCCGTGCATACGAGCTCTATTTGGGAAGGCTTTATTCCTGGCGCCGAGCAGGGCCAGCTCTATAAATACCTTATCGAGACCAACGAGGGCGAAAAGCTCTACAAGGCCGATCCGTATGCCTTTAAGGCCGAGTGCCCTCCGGGTACTGCCAGCGTGCTGTGGACCCTCGATGGCTACCAGTGGAACGACGCGGCTTGGCTCAAGCGACGCGCCGGCCATAACCACATGTCGCAACCCCTTAACATCTACGAGGTGCATATTGGCTCGTGGAAGCGCCACGGCGACGCGCCGCAGGGCGAGCCCGACGAGTACGGCAACTACCCCGGTCCCATGGACCCCTTCCCCGCGCAGCGCGGTGAGTTTTACACCTACGACGACCTGTCGGTGGAGCTCGTGGACTACGTCCGCGATATGGGCTATACGCATATCGAGGTCATGCCGCTTATGGAGCATCCCTTCGATGGCTCCTGGGGCTACCAGACGACCGGCTACTACGCCGCCACGTCGCGCTACGGCAACCCGCAGCAGCTCATGCACTTTATCGATGCGTGCCACGAGGCAGGCATCGGCGTGATCATGGACTGGGTTCCCGGCGGTTTTTGCGCCGACTCCCACGGCCTTGCCACCTTTAACGGCCACATGCTATTTGAGCACGAGATTCACCCCAACTGGGGCACGCACAAGTTTGACTTCGCCCGCGGCGAGGTCCGCTCCTTCCTGGTCTCCAACGTGCTGTACTGGCTCGAGAACTTCCACGTGGACGGCATTCGCATGGACGGCGTGTCCAGCATGCTCTACCTCAACTTTGGCATTGACGATCCCAGCCAAAAGAAGTTCAACAAGTACGGTACCGAGGAGGACCTGGACGCCAGCGCGTTTATCCGTCAAGTTAATTGCGCTGTAGAGGCGCACTACCCCGACGTGATGATGATGGCCGAGGAGTCCACCGCGTGGCCGCTCGTGACCTACCCGCCGCAGGACGGCGGCCTGGGTTTCCACTACAAGTGGGACATGGGCTGGATGAACGACACCCTGCACTACATGCAGACCGATTTTCCGTGGCGCCCCGGCAACCACGGCCTGCTCACGTTCTCCATCATGTATGCCTTTACCGAGAACTTTATCTGTCCGCTGAGCCACGACGAAGTCGTGCACGGCAAGTGCTCGCTCATCGGCCGTATGCCGGGCGACTGGTGGCGCCAGTTTGCCGGTCTGCGCACGCTGGCCTTCTACCAGATGACGCACCCCGGTGCCAAGCTCAACTTTATGGGCAACGAGATCGGCCAGTTTATTGAGTGGCGCTACTACGAGTCCATTCAGTGGTTCTTGACCGAGGAGTATGAGACTCACAAGCATCATCAGGCGTTTATCAAGGCGCTCAACCACCTGTACACCGCCGAGCCCGCCCTGTACGAGCGCGGCTACACCGACGACGGCTTTACCTGGATCGATGCGGATAACTCAAAGCAGTCCATCGTGAGCTTTGTGCGCCAGGGCGAGGACATCGACGACGACCTGGTGATCCTGATCAACTTTGACCCGGCGAGCTACGAGAGCTTCCGTGTGGGCGTGCCGCGCGAGGGTGACTGGGAGGTCATCTTCGATTCCGACCGTCCCGAGTTTGGCGGCAGCGGCTATGCCGGCGAGGAGCCCTACACCTGCTCGAGCGAGCCCTATCCCTGGAACGGGCAGATGGACTCTATCGAGATTAAGGTGCCCGGCCTGGCAGGCGTGGTGCTTAAGCGCCGTGGTCCCAGCAGCTATAAGCCGCCGGTGGTTGAGACTCCCAAGGTTGCGCCCAAGAAGCGCACGTCTTCGGTGAAGCCCAAGCCTGCGGCTACTAAGAAGGCTCCGGCCAAGGCGAAGGCTACCAAGTCCGCTGCCAAGGCCAAGACCGCCACAAAGCCCGCTGCTAAGGCTACCGCGACCAAAAAGCAGACTGCCAAAAAGGCCGCTACCAAGGCCAAGTCAGCTTCTGTTAAGTCGTCTGCCAAGGATGCGTAACAAAGCCGTTACAGCTGTTATTACCCGCCCCGTGGGGGCGTAGGATACATGTCATAACCGTTCCGGGAGAAACATCCCCGGGGGAAAGGAACGTATGAATAAGATCTTCGACAACAAGCAGGAGTTTACCGAGCTCTATCGCGATGCCGTTATGAGCATTAGCGGCAAGAGCGTCGAGGCCGCCAGCGACCTGGACCGCTTTAATGCCCTGGCAAAGCTCATGGCCGAGAAGGCCCGCACCGTTGCAACCAAGAGCGACGCCCGCGCCACCGCCGAGGGCAAGAAGCGCGTGTACTACTTCTCGATCGAGTTTTTGATCGGCCGCCTGCTCGACAACTACCTGCTCAACTTTGGCGTGCGCGACATGGTCGCCGAGGCGCTCGACGACATGGGCTTCGATCTTTCCGTCATCGAGAACCAGGAGCCCGATCCGGCTCTGGGCAACGGTGGCCTGGGCCGTCTAGCCGCATGCTTCCTAGATTCCATGGCAGCCGAGGGCATCGCCGGCTACGGCAACGGCATGCGCTACCGCTACGGCCTGTTTAAGCAGGAGATCGTCAACGGCTGCCAGGTCGAGGCCACCGACGAGTGGCTCACCCACGGCTATCCCTGGGAGGTCCGCCGTCAGGACAAGGCCGTGACCATCAAGTTTGGTGGCCATATTGAGGGCTTTGAGGAGAACGGCCGCACGTTCTACCGCACGGTGGACACGCAGGACATCCTGGCCGTCCCCTACGACATCCCCGTGGTGGGCTATGCCGGCGAGACCGTCAACAAGCTGCGCGTCTGGGCTGCCGAACCGGTCGAGGAGCACTTCGATCTGGAGGCCTTCAACCGCGGCGACTACGCCCAGGCCGATGCCGAGCGCGCCGAGGCCGAGGCCATCAGCGCCATCCTCTACCCCAACGACGCCGGCGAGCACGGCCGTCTGCTGCGCCTGAAGCAGGAGTACCTGTTTGTCTCGGCCGGCATCTACAGCCTGCTCGACACCTTTGAGAAGGAGCACGGCGAGAACTGGGAGCTGCTGCCGCAGTTTGTTGCCATCCACACCAACGACACTCACCCCGCCATGTGCGGCCCCGAGCTCATGCGCATCCTCATCGACGAGAAGAAGCTCGAGTGGGATGACGCCTGGAACATCGTGACGCAGGTCGTGAGCTACACCAACCACACCATCCTGCCCGAGGCTCTGGAGAAGTGGCCCATCGGCACGTTCTCCAAGCTCCTCCCCCGCGTGTACCAGATTATCGACGAGATCAGCCGTCGTTGGCACGAGTCGTTCGACACCACGCAGGAGGGCTGGCAGGAGCGTCTGCGCCAGACCGCCATCCTGTGGGACGGCGAGATTCGCATGGCCAACCTGTCCGTGATCTGCAGCCACAGCGTCAACGGCGTGGCAAAGATCCACTCCGACATCATCAAGAACATCGTGCTCAAGGACTTCTATGACCTGACGCCCGAGAAGTTCAACAACAAGACCAACGGCATCTCGCACCGTCGTTTCTTTGCCGAGGCCAACCCAACCTATGCCAAGCTTGTGACCGAGGCCATTGGCGACGGCTGGCTCAAGGACGCCTTTGAGCTGGAGAAACTCAAGGAGTTCCAGAACGATACCGAGTTCCTGAAGGCCGTGGGTGCCTCCAAGCGCGCCAACAAGGAGCGCCTGGCCGCCTACGTTAAGGCCGAGACCGGTCTGGTCATTGATCCCAACACCGTCTTCGATGTTCAGGTTAAGCGCTTCCATGCCTACAAGCGCCAGCTCATGAACATCATGAAGGTGATGGACATCTACAACCGTCGCATCGCGGATCCAAACTTCCACGTGACGCCGACGACCTTCATCTTTAGCGGCAAGGCTGCCTCGAGCTACACCTTTGCCAAGGAGACCATCCGCCTGATCAACTCCGTGGCCGATGTCATCAATAACGACGCCCGCGTCAACGAGGTCATGAAGGTCTGCTTTATCCCCAACTTCCGCGTGAGCAACGCCCAGCTCATCTACCCCGCCGCCGAGATCTCGGAGCAGATCTCCACAGCCGGCAAGGAGGCCTCGGGCACGTCCAACATGAAGCTCATGATGAACGGCGCCATTACGCTGGGCACCCTCGACGGCGCTAACATCGAGATCGCCGACCTGGCCGGCCGCGAGAACGAGGCCATCTTTGGCCTGACCGCTCCCGAGGTCGAGCAGCTCTGGGCATCGAACAGCTACTTTGCGTGGGATACCCTCAACGGCGACCGCGAGCGTCTGGGCCGCGTGATGGACGAGCTCAAGGACAACACCTTTGCGGGTCTTTCGGGCAACTTCGAGAGCATCTACAACGAGCTCATGAACAACAACGACCCCGACCTGGTCATGGCCGATTTCCGCAGCTACGTCGACGCCTGGGAGGCGCTCACGAACAGCTACGGCGACCAGGAGACCTGGAACCGCAAGGCGCTGCTCAACACCGCCTCCTCCGGCTGGTTCTCGAGCGACCGCACCATTCGCGAGTACCGCGACGAGATCTGGCACGCGTAAAGGCGCGCGAGCTCCCTTATGCCAGCACGGCATTACTCGACGGGCGCGACCGAGCGCCGCGCCCGTCGCTAATGGGTTTAAGAACATCGATGACAGAAGGAGAAATCGATGAGTAAGAAAGAATGCATCGCGATGCTCCTCGCAGGAGGACAGGGCAGCCGATTGGGGGCACTCACCCAAAAGATCGCTAAGCCGGCGGTTAGCTTTGGTGGCAAGTTCCGCATTATCGACTTTTCGCTGTCCAACTGCTCCAACTCGGGCATCGACACTGTGGGCGTTCTGACGCAGTACCGTCCCTACCTGCTGCATGCCTATGTGGGCTCCGGCGAGGCCTGGGATCTGGACAGCCGTGACGGCGGCGTGTCGATCCTGCCGCCGTACGAGACGCAGACCGGTGGCGCCTGGTATGCGGGCACGGCCGACGCCATTACGCAGAACCTCGACTACATCAAGGCCAACGACCCCAAGTACGTCCTAATTCTTTCGGGCGATCACCTGTATCGCATGGACTACCGCAAGATGCTCAAGACGCACATTGAGAACAACGCCGACCTCACGGTGAGTGTTATGCCCGTGCCGTGGGAGGAGGCCAGCCGCTTTGGCATCCTGACCACCGACCCCGAGGACGGCCGCATCACCAAGTTCACCGAGAAGCCCGATAAGCCCGATTCGAACCTCGCATCCATGGGCATCTACATCTTCTCGGCCGACGTCCTGATCGAGGCGCTCGAGGAGGACGCTCTGGACCAGCGCTCGAGCCACGACTTTGGCAAGGACATCATCCCCAAGCTGCTCGGCGAGGGCAAGCGCCTGTACAGCTACGAGTTCCACGGCTTTTGGAAGGACGTCGGCACCATCGCCAGCTTCCACGAGACCTCGATGGACCTGCTGGGCAACAACCCCGAGTTCGATCTGTTTGACAAGCACTTCCCCATCATGTCCAACATCACCACGCGTCCGCCGCACTACATTGGTCCGGACGGCCGCCTGGACGACTGCCTGGTCTCCAACGGCTGCAAGATCTACGGCACCGCTCGCCACTCGATCCTTTCGACCGATGTCATCATCGAGGAGCGCGCTGTGGTCGAGGACTCCGTGCTGCTGCCGGGTGCGCACGTTAAGAGCGGCGCGCACATCTGCCGCGCAATTTTGGGCGAGAACTCCACGGTCGAAGAGGGCGTGAAGCTCGGCTCTGTCGATACCACCAAGGATACGGCCGTCGTTGGAAATGACGTCGTTATCGGGAAGGGGGAATGATCCGATGATCAATCGCAAGGCCATCGGTTATATCACCGCTAACTACTCTTCGACCTACGGCAGCGTGCTGCTCAAGGACCGCCCCATCGCGTCCGTTCCGTTTTTGGGCCGCTACCGCCTGATCGACTTCCCGCTGTCCAACATGATGAATGCCGGCATTAAGACCGTCGGCGTCGTCATGCCGGGCAACTACCGCTCGCTGATCGACCACGTGGGCTCGGGCAAGGACTGGGGCCTGGACCGCAAGAAGGGCGGCCTGTTCATGGTGCCCGGCAACGCGTATGGCACCACCAAGGGCGGCATGCGCTTCTTGCTACGCGACATCATCTCCAACAAGACGCTGTTCCAGCGCTCGGACAAGCCCTATGTTGTGATGATGGGCACCAACATCATCTTTAACATGGACCTCAACACCATCATCGACGCGCACGAGAACTCCGGTGCCCAGATGACCGTGGTGTACTGCAAGGCCACGCACAACGTCGATGACGAGACCAAACTCGAAATTAACGAGAACGGCCGCCTGACGGGCGTGAGCGCCGGCGTCGTGTACGGCGACAACGCCTCTATGGACTGCTGCATCGTCAACCGCGAGACGCTGCTCGAGATTATCGACCACTACCAGGCCGCCGACTATCTGGACCTGCTCGAGGCACTCCAGGGCGACTTTGGCAACATCGACGTGTGCAGCTACGAGTACAAGGGCGAGGTCGTGGGCGTGTTTAGCGAGAAGTCGCTGTATCGCCGCAGCATGGACCTGCTCGACCAGACCGTGGCCGACCATCTCTTCGATCCCGAGCGCCCGATCCTGACCAAGGCTCACGACGTGCCGCCTTCGCGCTATGCGACCGGCAGCCACGCGTGCAACTCGATCATCTCGGCCGGCTGCATCATCAAGGGCACTGTGCGCAACTCGATCCTGTCGCGCGGCGTCGTGGTTGAGGAAGGCGCTTCGGTAACCAACTCGATCATCAACCAGAGCTGCATCATCAAGAGCGGCGCCCGTGTTGAGAATGCCATCCTGGACAAGAACAACGTTGTTCCCACCAACACCGAGCTTCGCGGCACGCCCGAGAACATCCTGGTGCTGGGCAAGGCTCCGTTAACCTCCGACACCACCATCGTACGTTAACGTTGGCACCGCAACATCGCTCGTAACATGTAGAATAGCCGCCCGGTTAGCGCCAGGCGGCTATTCTCGAATTGCAACATGGGAGACAATATGGCAGATTCCAGCAAAAAGATGCAGATCGTGTTTGCCTCGGCCGAGTGCGCACCGTTTGTTAAGACCGGTGGCCTGGGAGACGTGGCGGGCTCGCTGCCTGCGGCGCTCGTGCGCGCCGGCGCCGAAGTCATCGTAATGGTGCCCAAGTACGCCACCATCAAGGACGAGTACAAGGCGCAGATGGAGCACTTCTCCGATTTTTACGTGAGCCTGGGCTGGCGCAACGAGTACTGCGGTCTCGAGAAGCTCGAGCACGACGGCGTCATCTATATGTTCATCGACAACGAGCGCTACTTTGCGCGCGACTATCCGTACGGCTTCTTTGACGACGGCGAGCGATTTGCGTTCTTCTCCAAGGCCATTACCGAGAGCCTGCAGCACCTGCCGGCCGGCTTTGAGTGCGACATCCTGCACTGCAACGACTGGCAGACGGCACTGGCGCCTGTGTTCTTGCGCGAGTTCTACCAGGGCCTGCCGCTGTACGACCGCGTCAAAACCGTGTTCTCGATCCACAACGTGGCGTTCCAGGGCCAGTTTAGCGATACCGTGATGGAGGACATCCTGGGTGTGGCGCATATTCCCGCGGCCGCCTCTCAGCTGCGTTGCGACGCCTGCAGCGTCAACTACATGCTGGGCGCGCTGCGCTATGCCGACGCCATCACCACGGTGAGCCCCACCTATGCCAACGAAATCCAGACGCCCGAGTTTGGCGAGGGCCTGGACGGCGTGCTGCGCGAGCGTTCGTACGCGCTGCAGGGCATCCTCAACGGCATTGATGTGGCAGGCTTTGACCCGGCAACCGACAAGCGCATTGCCGCCAACTACACGGTCGAGGACCGTTCCGGCAAGGCCGTGTGCAAGGCCAAGCTGCAGGAAGAGCTGGGGCTCGAGGTTCGCGACGACCGCCCGCTCATGGTGATGGTCACGCGCCTGACGCGCCAGAAGGGTATGGACCTGGTCATGTACGCGCTCGACCGCATTCTGGCCGGCGGCGTGCAGGTTGCCGTGCTGGGCACCGGCGACCGCGACTACGAGGACGGCCTGCGCTATTTCCAGGACAAGTACCCCGGCACTATGGCCGCGCGCATCGAGTTCGATCCAGCGCTGTCGCAGCGTATGTACGCCGCCGCCGATATGTTCCTGATGCCGTCGAAGTTTGAGCCCTGCGGCCTGTCGCAGATCATCGCCATGCGCTACGGCACCCTGCCCATCGTGCGCGAGACTGGTGGTCTGAAGGACACTGTGATCCCGTATAACGAGTTTACCGGCGAGGGCACGGGCTTCTCGTTTAGCAACTTTAACGGCGACGAGATGGGCGACGCGGTGTTCCGCGCGGCGCGCCTGTTCTGGGATAACCGCGAAGCGTGGGATCAGCTGGTCACGCAGGCCATGAGCCAGGACTTTAGCTGGACGCGTTCGGCCGATAAGTATCTGGACCTGTACTTCTTTATGCATCCGGAGATTGAGCGCCCGGCAGCTGTTGCCGACGAGCCTGAGGCTGTTGCTGATCCGGTGACCGCTGAGGATCCTGAGGCCGAAGAGAAGCCGGCTGAAGCCGAGCCCGTTAAGGCCGAGCCCGAGGTGAAGCCCGCTGCGAAGCCTGCGGCAAAGAAGACCGCGACTCGTAAGACGACGGCCAAGAAGGCCACGGCGAGCAAGACCGCGACCGCGAGCAAGACCACCGCTGCCAAGACAACGACCACGCGCAAGCGCACCACTGCAGCTGCCAAGAAGGCCGCCGAAGCCGAGGCTGTTCCCGAGGTAAAGGCTGAGGCCGCCGTCGAGGCCAAGGCTGCGGCAAAGGCACCGGCCAAGACCGCCACGAAGAAGACGACCGCGACCGCCAAAAAGGCAACGGCTGCCAAGAAGACCACGACAACGAAGTCGACGACGACCAAGGCTGCTACGACGAAGGCCGCTGCGAAGACGACCCCGAAGGCAGCCGCAAAGCCGGCCGCAAAAGTCGAGGAGACGCCCGCCAAGCCCAAGGCCGAGGCGACCGTCGAGGCCAAGCCGGCCGCCAAGACCACCACGCGCAAGCGCACTACGACGACGGCTAAGAAGACCACGACCAAGGCTGCTGCTCCCAAGGCGGAAGCTAAGGTCGAGACCAAGCCCGCAGTAAAGGCCAAGCCGGTACCGAAGGCATCCGAAGCCAAGTCCGCTGCCGTCAAAGAGGAGCCCAAAGCCGAGGTAAAGGCCAAGCCCGAGCCCGCCAAGAAGGCCCCGGTCTCCCCCGCCGCCGCGACCGAGGAAAAGGCTCCGACCAAAAAGACGTCCGTCCGCAAGGCAACGGCCACCCGCAAGCGCCGCTAATCCGGACGATTAAAACTTAATCCTCAACGCAAAAGAGGGCGCCCCAACCAGGCGCCCTCTTCTTGGTTGAACTTCTCTATTAAAAAGAGGGCCGGTTTACTACGACAAAATGGCTCCGGCCGACCACGGCGAGTAATCTACGAAATTGGCAACACCTCTACCTGCGGTTTATATATCACCAAAATGACCGTGGTTGAGATCATTCATTTTGTCGTAGTAAACCGAAGTACTTTTGTTTGACTACAAATAGTATCGGTATAGGCGATATTGAATATCGCTATAATATGGATGGTAAAACGATTTTCTAGGACAACCGTTCGCCGATGGTAAACGGATGTTGTTTATACAGCCTGTGTACAACAGATATACTTACATCTTGTGCGTAAAGCCCATGGCCAGCAGGCCATGATTCTATTGAACTGGACCGTACTATGAGATTGATACACAACAGCCGTCTGCCGCAGTTTCGCACTCCGTTTGGCGCTGTGACCACAGGAACTACCCTTTCGCTCTCCGTGATTCTAGAGGATGCCGACCCCAGTCAGGCAACGCTTACGCTGCGCACCTGGGTCAATGAAATCGGTGAGTCTCGGTATCCCATGACACACGAAGGTGACGGCATATTTACCGTAGAGCTTGAGTGCACCGAGCCCTGTCTTATCTGGTACAGCTTTATCTGCAATATCGAGGGCCAGCCCGAAGTTCGTCTGGGCGCGCCGCAGGGCCGCACCGGCGGCGAGGGCGTGACCTACGACTACGCCGAGGTGCCGTCGTTCCAGGTCACCGTCTACAAGCACCGCGAAGTTCGACCCGAGTGGTACGAGCGCGGCATGGTCTACCAGATCTTCCCCGATCGCTATGCCCGCGACGAGCACTGGCGCGAGCGCACGCTGGCTCAGGTCGAAAAGCCTCGCAACGGAATCCAACGCCGCATGGTCGAAGACTGGAACGAGCCGCCCGTGTACGAGCGTGCCGAGGACGGCTCCATCAAGACCTGGGACTTCTACGGCGGATCGCTCAAGGGCATCCAAGAAGACCTGCCTCGTATCGCCGAGCTGGGCTTTACAGCCATCTACCTTAACCCCATTTTCGAAGCCGCGAGCAACCACCGCTACGACACGGCCGACTACACCAAGATCGACCCGATCCTGGGCACCGAGCAGGACTTTACCGAGCTGTGTCAGGCGGCCGAAAAACTCGGCATATCCATCATTCTGGACGGTGTGTTCAACCACACGGGCGACGATTCGGTCTACTTCAACCGCTACGGCAATTATCCCGGCGTCGGTGCCTGGCAGAGCGAGGATTCGCCGTGGCGCGACGCGTTCTATTTCCACGAGGACGGCTCGTACGACTGCTGGTGGGGTGTGGGCAATATGCCCGCCATCAACGAGAGCTCCGAGCTGGTGCGCGAGCGAATCCTGGGCAAGGACGGTATCATCCGCAAATGGCTGCGCGCCGGCGCCCATGGCTGGCGCCTGGATGTGGCCGACGAGCTTTCCGATGACTTCCTAGCCGAGATCAAAAAGGCTGTGCTTGCCGAAAAGCCCGACGCGCTGCTGCTCGGCGAGGTCTGGGAAGACGCCTCCAACAAGATCAGCTATGGCCACCTGCGCCACTATCTACAGGGCTCTGAGCTCGACTCCGCCATGGACTACCCCTTCCGCGACATGGTCATCGGCTTTTTGATGGGCTACAAGAACGCCTACCAGGCAGCCGAGGATATCGAGACCCTGCGCGAGAATTATCCGCGCGAAGCCCTGTCCTGCGCGCTCAACCTACTGTCGAGCCACGACCGCCCGCGCATCATCTCGGTGCTCGGCGGCGGCCCCGACGAGTCACAGCTACCCGAGTGCGAGCGCAGCAAGTGGCGCCTGGACGAGAACTCCATGGGCCTGGCCAAGAGCCGCTTTTGGCTGGCGACGCTCATGCAGATGACGTTCCCGGGCGTTCCCTCAATCTATTACGGTGACGAGTACGGCTTGGAGGGACTCACCGATCCGGGTAATCGCCGCACCTTGCCGACCAAGGAAGACCTGCACGACTTCGATACGTTCGCAATCGTCAAGAACGCATCTGCTGTGCGCCGCGCGCTGCCGTTTATGATCGACGGTGAAATCAAGGCCTTTGCGCTCAATGACGAGGTGCTGGCCTACAACCGTACCGGTAAAGACGGCGAGTCCGCGACCGTCATCATCAACCGCAGCCTGCGCAACTCGCATCGTGTGACGATTCCGGCGCTCGACGAATGTGCAAGTGACGTGATCAGCGGTCATGAGTGCGAGATCCACAACGGCACGGTCACGCTCGACCTGTACCCGCTCGGTTCGTCGATCATCTATCACCACGCCGAGCAGCGCCTGCAGGAGCCGCTCGATCACGGTGCGGGTGTTGTATGCCATATCACATCAGTGCCGACCGACGACGGCGAGCCCGGTACGATCGGCGCGCCCACGCGTCGTTTTATCGACCATCTGGCCGCCATGGGCATGCGCTACTGGCAGGTTCTCCCCGTCAACCCCACGGACTTCTTCCGCTCCCCTTACGCCGGTCCTTCGGCCTTTGCAGGCAATATCGACCTGCTGCCCGAAAGCCACGAGGAGCTGGCAGCCGACTTTGAGACCTGGAAGGCCCGCGGAGGCGAGGATGCCGATCCGCTGTACACCGCGTTTAAACATCGCAATGCCGATTGGCTCGAGAAGTACTGCGTCTACATGGCCGTCAAAAAGTACTTTGAGGGCGAGTCGCGCCATGATTGGCCGGCAGATGTCGCGCGCTACAACGAGCATTTGATCGACGACAAGCGCTTCCACGACGAGGCCGAGCTTCAGGCGTACATGCAGTACCGCTTTGACCTCGCTTGGTGCGAGCTCATGAACTATGCGCACAAGAAGGGCATCGAGGTTATCGGGGATATTCCTATGTACGTGTCCGACGATTCGGCAGACGCGTGGAGCGAGCCCGAGAACTTCTGGCTGTCCGATACCGGAAAGGCGATTGAGATTTCCGGTGCGCCGCCCGACAACTTTGCACCCAAGGGCCAGATGTGGGGCAACCCGACGTTCCGCTGGGACTACATGAAGCAGAACGGCTATAGATGGTGGATGGATCGCCTGCGTCGTGCGTTCTCGCTCTACGACCGCGTGCGTCTGGATCACTTCCTGGGCTTCCACAGCTACTTTAGTATCCCCGCGGGCAAGGCTTGCGCCGACGGCCGCTGGCTGGCAGGACCGGGCAAAGACCTGTTCCAGACCGCCTATGACGAGCTGGGTCCTCTCAACTTTATCGCTGAGGACCTGGGCTATTTGACGCCCGGTGTTCGCGCCATGGCTTCGACCTGCGGCTTCCCCGGCATGGACGTGCTGGAGTTTAGCGACTACGACGTTCGTTGCGGTGTGCATCCCACGCCCGGCAAAATTCTGTACACCTCGACGCACGACACGTCGACGCTCGCAGGCTGGTGTACGCGTTCCTTTGCCGGCGGCGACGAGCCGAGCGGTGTTGAGCTGGCGGCCAAGCTGATGAGCGACGCGCTGGCAAGCGACGCTCCCCTGGTGATGATACCGCTGCAGGATATCCTGGGGCTTGGCGACGACGCGCGCATGAACGTTCCGGGCGTGGCCACGGGCAACTGGACCTGGCAGGCTGACGAGGCAGACATTGCAGCCGCTGAGGACAAAACCGCACAGCTCCTGCGCAACAACCATAGATTCTGGGGCGAAGCGTGATAAAACCCCCGAAGTAGGGTACAGTTACAGACGTTTGAATTTTTGCGGGCAGAGTAATCTGCCCGCTTTGTGCTGAAAAGGAAGTATTATGGCGCGCTACGATTACAAGTGCTCGAGCTGCGGCAACGTTTTTGAGGTTGAGCATCCCATGTCCGAGACTCCCGAGGTCGTGTGCCCCAGCTGCGGTGCCCCGGCGGCCAAGACGTTCTCGGCCAGCGGCATTAAATTCGAGGGCAGCGGTTTCTACAACACCGATCAACGAAGCGGCGGCTCCAGCACCAGCGCCACCAGTGGCTGCTGCGCCAACTGCCCGCACAGTTACTAGGAACAACGCGGCCCCGCGATCGGAAATGAACTGCGTCCCAAATCTTGGACGCCCTAAATAGCGACTAGGCCGCGAGGGC
>OLSE01000729.1_pt1 | contig 35863 bp, 41 predicted proteins | sample 1673191 | NCBI WGS metagenome assembly OLSE01 (sample SAMEA3136764, study PRJEB25190) | human gut metagenome | biome: human gut; feature: human-associated habitat; material: faeces | place: Austria | collected 2013
ATATCCAACAATCCTGTATAATAAAGGTTGCGTGAATTTCGGGAGGTTATTATGATACTAGAACAAATTGACAAGGATTTATTGGCAATGGCAAAAGAATCCGATTCCGTTTTAAAAGATATTTATGAAAATATCGATGATATTTGTTTATACAATTCCAATCGAATCTTATCCGCTTTTATTGAGAACCAAGTTTCTTATTCCGATTTTGCGGATATCAACGGCTATGGGAACTATGATGAAGGTCGTGACAAGATCGAGAGAATCTTTGCTTCGGTATTAGGTTGCGAAGATGCCCTGGTGCGTCCACAAATCATGAGCGGAACCAACGCACTGTACTTGACATTATCTTCCCTTTTAAAACACGGAGATACCATGATTTCTATTTCCGGTGATCCTTACGATTCATTGCAGGAGATGATCGGATTATATGGAAATTCCTCACAGTCTTTAAAAGCATATGGTGTAAAGTATGAACAAATTGATCTGGTAAATGATGATTTTGATGATGTAACCATTCTGGAACGCTTAAAAGAAAACAATGTACGATTGGTGGAAATACAGCGATCGAGAGGATATTCACATCGACTTTCTTTAAGCATCGCCAAGATCGAAAGAATCATCAAAAAAATTCGGGAAGTTAATAAAGATGTCATCATTATGGTTGATAACTGTTATGGCGAACTGGTAGAAAAAAGAGAACCTGGACATGTGGGGGCCGATGTTGTTGTAGGCTCATTAATGAAGAATCTTGGTGGAGGTATTGCCACGACCGGTGGATATATCGCAGGAAAAAAAGAATGGATACGTGATGTTGCCGAAAGACTGACAGCCCCCGGCATTGGTAAAAGCTTAGGTGCCAACTTTAATTTAAACAGTTCTTTTTTAAAAGGCATTTTCATGGCTCCAAACGCAGTAAAAAGTGCATTGAAAACTGTTGTTTTTGCCTCTTATATGCTGGAAAAACTGGGTTATAAAAATGTATCCCCTGCGTATGATGATGAACGCACCGACATCATACAAACTTTAGAATTAGGCTCTAAAGAAAACTTAGTAAACTTTACCCAAGGTATTCAATCCACCAGTCCTATTGATTCTTTTGTACGTGTTCTGCCTGCTCCTATGCCCGGCTATCCATTTGATGAAGTCATGGCAGCCGGAAGCTTTACACAGGGCAGTACAATAGAACTGAGCGCCGATGCACCTATGGTAGAACCTTTTACATCTTATATACAAGGTGGACTGACCTTTGAATACGGAAAATTATCTATTTTATTAGCACTAACCAATATGAAAAACAAACAGTAATATTTCTAAAACCAGATTTCCTGATAAAAATAATAGAATAACTTTTTAAATAAAGAGGTCCCGCAGGATCTCTTTATTTCGTTATATCGATTCCATTATTCTCTATTTTTCTTTGTTTAAAAATTATTTTTCATTTATTATTTTTGTTTAGTAGATAAAAATATTTTGTTTTATCTAAAATACAAAAGAAATATTATCCTTTTTATAAAATACGACATAATAAAAGCGTAAGGAGGATAAAACGTATGTTTGCGAGACACCTGGAAGTCAATGAATTTTTAGATATAATGATGGTAACTCCTAAAAAGATCTGGAAACAAGTCATTTGTTTAGATAACGGTATTGCCGGTATCGTATATGGATTTTTAGATCAGGGAACTTTCTACTATTTGGATCGGTTTTATCCATCCAAACAAAAAGAAGAAGAAATCCAAAATATGGATTTTTATGAACTGCACAAAGAACTTTATACAAAATTAAATCTAAAAGTTCATTTAGTTGCACAACAATTTCATTTAAACTAAGGAGATTTTATGTTTGCGGATTATCATGTACATACTGCTTTTAGCGATGATTCCATCTACCCTATGGAAAAAGTCATTCAAGATGCCATAACCATGAAAATGGATGAAATTTGTTTTACAGAACATGTAGATTATGGCATTAAAGTAGATTGGGACAGTGGCCAAAAGATCATCTACCGCGGCAATGAACCTATGGCCAATGCCAATTATCCAGAATATATGAAAGCCATTCAAGCTATGAAAGAGAAGTATGGTCATCAAATCACGATCAAAACCGGTTTAGAATTTGGGATGCAGACACATACAATTTCTCAATTTCAGAAATTGTTTGATTGCTATGATTTTGATTTTATCATTCTTTCGATTCACCAGGTTCATGACAAAGAATTCTGGAATCAGGAATTTCAAAAAGGGAAAACTCAAAAAGAGTACAATGAAGAGTACTATAAAGAAATGTTGGAAATCATTCGACAATATAAAGACTACAGTGTTTTAGGACACATGGATCTGATCAATCGTTATGACAACCAGGGGATTTATCCTTTTGAGAAAGTAAAGCCATGGATTCAAGCCATTTTAGAACAAGTGATTGCAGATGGAAAAGGCATTGAAGTCAACACTTCTTCCAAACGATATGGCTTAAAAGATTCCACACCTTCCCATAAAATCTTAGAGCTATATAAAGATTTAGGAGGTACGATCCTTACGATTGGCTCGGATTCTCATAAACCAGAACATCTGGGAGCTTATATACAAGATTCAAAAAAGATGTTACAGGAAATTGGATTTAAGCAGTATTGTACATTTGATCATATGAAGCCTGTGTTTCATGATCTTGACCGGTGATTCCGGTCTTTTTATTTGCACACAAAAAAAGAACCCTGTACAGGATTCTTTCTTAGACAGATTATTTTATTGAGATGCCTTTTTGACAGCCGTCATTGCGTTCAAACTTCGCGGATAACCAATATAAGGTACACACTGTGCGATGACCTTACGAAGAAAATCGGCATCATTGCCAACATTCATATTCCCTTTGGCGTGAGCAATCAGCTGTGGTTCACATCCACCCTGCGCCATCAAAAAACAAAAGGTGATCATTTCTCTTTGTGCCAGATCCAGGCCGGTTCGTGTATAGTAATCGCCGAAACAATTATCAGCCAACCAATAATTGATCACACCGTTTTTCCAAGCTTCTCGCATGCCTTCCCCAAAAATATCAACTTGCGCCTGTACCCCTTTTTCCAGTCGAGCTTCCATGGTTGTTGTCGCCTGCCCGTATGAGGATAAAGGAATTTCCTTTTCCAAATAGACTTCATTGGCGATCCTTAAAAAATCCCACATGCGCCCCATTCCCATATAATCCTGAGCCTGATACACCATCTCTTTGACCATCACGGGATCCATGCCATCATCTAATGACTTTTCCAACATCAATCGATAAGCATCCTTACCCTGACATCCGATCAGCGATGCCAATATTGCCAAATAACGTGTTTTCACATCCAGCTTAACGCTCTCCTTTTGCACGACCTCTTCAAACGCAAATTGTTCAAAGCGTTCCATAAACTGCGAATCGGTTTGTTTATAATCCATATCCTGTCCTCCTTTACATCTTTTGGTCCCCTATCGACCAGACATGCTTATCATTCGATGTTTCTGCGGTATTCTGCGCCATAACGCCAACAAGCTTATGAGGAATATAAGGCTCTTCTAAATAAGCAATTTCTTCTGCACTCAGCTTTAAATCACAGGCATCAATAGCACCTTGTATATGCTTAGGTTTGGTCATTCCTACAATTGGTGTTGTCACTTTAGTCAATAGCCAGGCCAGAGAAACAGCGGTCATTGAAGTATGATGTTCATTGGCCAGAATTGCAACGCGATCTATGATTTTTTGATCATAAGCAGCCATTTCATCGTATTTTAAATGAGCATAGCTATCTTCCTGTAATCGCTTGGAGGTCTGTCCGGCATGCTTAGAAAGTCGTCCACCGGCTAAAGCACTGTAAGGTGTCAATGCGATATTTTCCTGGTTGCAATAGGGAATCATTTCTCTTTCTTCTTCCCTAAAAATCAAATTATAGTGACCTTGCACGGATATAAATTTCGCAAAACCTTCTTTTTCAGCTAGTGCATTCGCCTTAGCCAGCTGCCATGCGAAACAATTGGAAATACCGATATATCGTGTCTTTCCCTGCTGTACCATGTGATTTAAACCATCCATAATTTCATACAGCGGAGTACGATAATCCCACATATGATAAATGTACAGATCAACATGATCCATTCCCAGATTTTGTAAGCTTTGATTTAACATATTTTCAATATGTTGCTGTCCGGAGATCCCTTTTTCGATCTCTTCATCACTACGCGGAAGAAACTTTGTCGCAATAACAATATCATCTCGATGTGCCATATCTCGAATAGCTTTTCCCACATATTGCTCACTCGTACCACTTTGATAGGCAATCGCTGTATCGAAAAAATTAATACCTGCCTTTAGTCCCTGTTCAATGATATTTCGTGTTTGGGATTCATCCAGCGTCCATGTATGCTGCCCACGTGTTGGATCCCCGAAGCCCATACATCCCATACAGATACGGGAAACATTTAAATCCGAATTTCCCAGTTTTATAGTTTCCATATTCATCCTCCTAGTATCGTATCAAGATTTTGCCTTTAGCCTGGGGATCATCCTGTATGATTTCTTTAACAGCCAGTACTTCAATTATGCCATCCAGTGGATTTTTTATACTTTCCACTTCATTGACGATCGTTGCGTTCACTTTCGATTTCTCAAAACATAGATCGGTATCGATCATCTCACAGTCAATCAGTTTCAACCCCTCGCAATAACAAAGCGGCTGTGTTCCGATGATCTTACAGTTTTCTAAGACCAACCCCTTGGAATACCATGCCAGATATTCTCCTTTGATCACACTGTTTCTGACCCAGACATCTTCTGAATGCCAGAACGCATCCTTGGTATCAAATACACAGTTTTCAAAATAGGCATTCTTCATATATTGAAAAGAATACTTCCCTTTCAATTCCACATTCACAAATCGCAGATTTTGTGCTCGCATCATAAAATATTCACTAACTGCTTTAGTATCCTTCATCACGATATTTTTTGTCATCCAGCCAAATTCCGGCGATTGAATATCACAGTTTTCGATGATCACATCATCACATTCTCTCAGCGCCTTGATTCCATGCATTTGGCTATCTTTGATTACAATATGATCGGAATACCACAACGCCGCTCGACACTTCTCTGTCATTTGTGCATTGTGAATCTGTAAACTATGATCATGCCAGAAAGGATAACGAAGATTCAAAAAAGTATCTTCCACTTTGATATTTTCACATTCCTTAAAGGCACTTTCACCATCAGCAGGTCCATTAAACTGACAATGTTTTACTGTCAAATTCTTCTTTCCATATAAGGCTCGTTCTCCATCAAATCTTTGATTTTCTATAACCGTCATTTTATCCCTCTTTTTCTTTGACCTGATGGATCATATAATCGACAACATCCACTTTGTGCTGCGCCTTATGCAGCTTATCTATCAGCTTCTTTCTTTGTTGATGTAAAAGGCGAAGCTGATCTGTATCCTTGCAGCACACATATTCTTCAATCTTATCTTTTGTCATATCACAATCCTGAAGGCATTGTCGAAGCCTTGTCTCTTCCTTTTCCATACGATCCATCCTTTCGTATTTTCACTATAAATCCATTCTTTAAAAATCACAAACAGTCATTAATTATCGCTTACAATCGTTTTAAAGAATGGTAAAATAAATAGGGTGATACAATGATTGAAACAAGACTTTTACAATATTTTCTGGCTGTGGCACGAGAACAAAACATCACAAAAGCAGCTAAAACGCTATATATTACACAATCTACCTTATCAAAACAGATGATGGATCTGGAAAATCAACTGGGTAAGAAATTATTTGTTCGGGGAAAAAGAAAGATTACTTTGACGGAAGAAGGATTTTTCCTTAAAAATCGAGCACAGGAAATCATAGAGCTATTGGAAAATACAGAGACTGCTTTACAGGCCGAAGAAGAAACATTAAGTGGTGAAATTTGCATCGGATGTGGGGAAACCGTTGCGATGGATGCGATCGTCTCTTTGATCAAAGCGTTTCACGATCAATATCCGGATGTGCGCTTTCGTACATACAGTGAAAATGCCGATGGCGTTTTAGAAAAGATTGATAAAGGATTGGTGGATATGGGATTATTGCTGGGACCGATTCGTAGAGAACAATACGACTATATCAATATCCATAAAAAAGATGTCTATGGCTTATTAATGCCAAAAGATAGCCCGCTGGCCCAGCAGGATGTTATACAGATTGATCAACTAAAAGAGCTTCCTTTGATCATGTCTGATCAAATCTATCAAGGACATCAAAATGTGGACTGGTTTGGTTCCGCTCCATTACATATCGTTGCCACTTATAACTTAATTTATAATGCCACCTTTATGGTAGAACAAGGTCTAGGATACGCTCTTTGTTTAGATAAGCTGGTAAACATGACCGGAAGAAATCTTGTCTTTAAAAAAATCGAACCAGAAATCTCGGTAGATCTATACATCGTCACAAAAAAATACAGGACTTTTTCTCCTGCCGCAAAAGCTTTCCTTCAACGAGTTAAAGACTATGCGAATCGTCCTTAATTCTTATTTAAAATGCTGCGTAATCCAAAAGAGACTTTTACAGCCATAAAACACTAAAAAAGTATTTTTCATTACTGTTGATAAAAAACACTTCGGTTATGTGTTTAATAAATAGTGAACCTTTTCATGGGATGGTCAAACACTTAGTAGATAAAAGTTTGCTTAAAACTAGACTAAAAAAAGAAAGGAGACTAAATCAACTATGAAAGTCCCCTATTATCATTTATACACTATAATCTAATATCGAAAAATTTTACTATTTCATACTTGTTGATAGATTTTTAGTCTATTCTTTGTATTTATTTCAGAAACACTGAATTTACCTTTTTCATATTCAAGGATGGTCACAGAACAATTATCTATATATTTATTATTTTGTATTCTCAAATTGTATATTTCTTCATCTACATATCGAAGCATAGCTAAAATAGCAATACTATGAGTAACACAAATAATGTTATCCCCATCCACTGCATCATCTACAATGCTACATAATGATTCACCTATTCGATTTGTTAATATCTCTATATTTTCTCCACCATAACAAGTCCAATCAAATGTCATAATATATCTAGGATCTCCGCCCAGTATATATTCGGATTGAGTTTCAAAAGATCCAAAATTCAATTCTTTTAAACCTTTTATCATTTTTATGCTTAAGTCATGATAAAAATTAATCAAACACGCTGTGTCATATGCTCTTTCACTTGTAGATGAATACATAGATGTAATCTTCAAATCTTTTAATAATCGTGCTAGTTCTTTTCCCTGTTCAATGCCTTTATCGGTTAAAGGTGTATCCGACCATCCTTGTATAATTTTCCAAACATTAGATAAAGTCTCTCCATGTCGAATCATGTATAATCGAATCATATTACATCCATTCTAAAAAGTAATTTGCTTAGGATATTCCCATTTTTTAAGTTCTTCTTGTTCAAACACCTCTGGCTCTTTCCCGTGATTCACTAACAAAGCATTAAAATAAAGTTGAGCCAATTCTTCTATATAATTTGCTTTCAAATATGCTTCATCAATATTACGAGTGTCAAACGCAACAGTTCCATGTTTTTCTAATAAGAAACACTCTGCCTCCTGGCACACGTCAATTACTGAATTTGCTAAATCCATTGTCCCAGGTCTTCCATAAGGCGCTACAGGAATTCTGGATTTTGATAATCCAAAATTAGTAACCTCATATACAATAGCAGGAATCGGCTTATTTAACAGTGCAAAAGTCGTTCCATAAATGGAATGGGTGTGAACCACAGCCCTAGCATCTGTTCTCGTTTTATAAATCGCAATATGCATTAACACTTCACTGGTAGGTTTTAACCCAGACAAGCTCTCAATAACATCTCCATCCAAGTTCATAACTACCATATCTTCTGGTTTTAATAATTCTCTATCTATACCTGTTGGCGTTACTACAATATTTCTTGCTTCGGGATCTATCGCCGAAAAATTTCCGGATTTATGCTTACACAGCCCATCTCTTTGAGCCTTTTTTGCTACTTCACAAACTTTACATTTTAGTTCTTCTAACATATTTTTCCTCCAAAAAAGAAAGAAGGCATGGTGTCTTCTCTCTAATCTTTTTAGTTATTCAGATTTATTCCAAGCCAAAATGTTCTTTTAGTTCTCTTACATTATCATCCGTCATTGTATGAAGAATATTTGACTTCACCATAACATAAACATGTGCATTTTTATCAATTGCTTCAATTAAGCCGATTGCATCTGATATAGAATCACCACTAGAAAAGATTCCATGGAAAGGCCATACAACTACTCTTTTTTCTTTCATTTTTTCTGCAGTAGCTGGACCAATTAGACCTTCTCCACATTTCATCCAAGGCAAAACTGCAATTCCTTCAGGAAATACTAAAGCACACTCTGAATTCATCTTCCATAAAGTCTTTGTAAACTCTGTCTCATCTAAATCATGTATCATGGTCATAGCATTGAGATAGGTAGGATGACAATGCATAACAATCTTATTATTAGGATCTTGCGATAATCTTGCTCTATGACATAAAATATGTGCTGGTAATTCACTTGTTGGTCTACCGTTTCCTTCGTTTAATCCCCATAAGATATCATAGCTACCATGGTTAAAACGAATAATTCCTAAATCCCTCTCATACTTTTTTTTCATGGTTCTAAAGCAAGCTCCGGATTTAGTTAAAATAAACATTTTCCCTTCCAAACCAGATGTATCAAAATCAACATCAACTGTTGCTGAAACGTGTAAATACTCTTTTAATTGGTCAATTTCTTCATCAGACAAAAGATAACTGATGTTCCCCGCATGGAACTCTCCCCATCCAGCTTCCCAAAAATATTGGCATGCGTCTACTAATTCTTCAACGAATTCTACATCCAAAATGTTCATGTTTTTATCCTTTCCTTTATATTTTCTTTCTATTTCTCGAAGATGGTATTTGACATTCTTTTCGATATAAGCTAACACTTCTTCGTGAAATATCGAAACCTTCTTCTGATAACAAATCATATATTTCTTTATCAGTATATGGTGCTTTTTTATCCTCAAGGCGTATAATTTCTTTAATTTCGTTTTTTATTGTATTAGAAGAAAACGCTTGTTTACCTTTTTTTATATACGATCGTGGAATCAAAAAACGAAATGGAAACACGCCAAATTCACACTGAAAGAATTTATTTGCAATAGCTCGGCTTACTGTTGACTGATGAATATTTAAAGTAGCAGAAATGTCTCGTAGTCTTAAAGGTTTCAAACAATTCGCATCACCACTTTTAAAATATTCCTTTTGATATTCAACTAAATATGATATAACTCTCTTCACAGTAATCATACGTCTAGAAACGTTATATTGTAACAATCGAAAATCTTTAAGTTTTTCCTTTAAGAATTCCCTTGAAGATTCATCAATTTCTCCTGATTTATATAATTCATAATTTGTTGAATTTAACTTAATTTTTTTCTCAAGACTATCATTCATCAATATTTTAATTTCATTATCTTCCAAAGAAATATATGCATCTGGAATAATATATACAGTTTTTGTATCTACTTTAAATCCATTAGCCGGTAAAGGATTACAATTTTGAATAAGATTGATTGCCTCATAAACTTCAGAAGGAGTAACCTTTTCTTCTTTTGCAATTTTAACAAAATCTGCATTTTTTATGTCATTCAAATGATATTGAATTAACTTTAAAGATAAGGTTGAGTTTTCTAAATCTTCAAGTTGTAACTTTACACATTCTATAATATTAGTGGTACCCAGACCCTTTGGTTCTAAATGGCTAATAATATTTAGGTAGTAATTGAGTTGATCTTGATTGATTTGAAGATAGAGACATAAATCTTTTTTCTCTGTAATTAAAAATCCTCTCGAGTCCAAAGATTCTAATATAGTTTTGTAAATATGTTCCTCTTTTGAATTATTTATGTATGGAGTTAACTGGGGCATTACATACTCCAGTAAATCATTTTTATTTTCATCTACTAAATCAAAATCTTGTAAGTCTCCAGCCTTTTTATTAACAATTTTATAATCAAGGTCCGCATCTCGTAGTTCAATAGATTTCTCTTTCTGCTCAAAATCAGAAAACGGATTATCAAGCAAGCTCGCATCCACCAAATTTTCTAAATCCTGCTGGCTAAGTTGCAGCATTTCCATTGATGGTACGAGCTTGTTCGAAAATTTTTGCTTCTGTTTTTGTATAAAACTTAATTTTTGTTCCATAATATCAACAAAATAATAAGCTATACGAAAAGCAATTTCAAAGTCTTATCGATATACTATGCAATTCTTAATAACTTTGCCACTAGCATGTTCTAAAATAGCTTTTTCAGTATCCTCAATACAATATTCATTTTGAACAAAGTCATCTGCAGAAATCGCTCCCATCTTTAACATTTCAAAAGCTGCATTTACATGTTGTGGTGTCGTATGGAAGACTCCTTTCATAGTTAATTGAGAATAGTGAACCAATGTCGTATCAATAGGAACGGATAACCCTTTTTTGGTACCTCCAAAGAATAATACTTCTCCTCCAGGTCTAACCATATTCAAAGCAATTTCCCAAACTTCAGGTAAACCGGCTGCTTCGATAGCCGCATCGACTCCTCTTCCTTCTGGAGTTAAGTCTTTTACAGCCTGAGCTTGTGATTTATCACCCAATTCTTTAATGTTGACTACTTCCTGAGCACCCAGTTTTTTAGCTAAAGACAATCTTTCCTCTGTCATATCACAAGCAATCACATGGGCTCCTCTTAGCACACACATACGAACAAACATCAAACCAATAGGACCGCATCCATTTACACAAACATAATCTCCCAAATCAAAATTAGTCATCTCTGTTCCATACAATGCACATGCCAGTGGCTCTAGTAATGCTGCTTGTTTATAAGACATACTATCCGGGATATGGAAAGTGTTTAAATTCACAATTCTCTCTGGGATTAATTGATATTCGGCATAAGCACCATTTGTAAACTGATTTTGGATCAAATCCTCACACATTGATTCCTGACCTTTTTTGCAATAATAGCATTTTCCACAAGATGCTGAATTGTGTGCTACGACACGATCTCCAACTTTGAAGTTTGTTACGCCTTCGCCTACTGCATAGACCACTCCAGAAGCTTCATGTCCCATTCCAAACGGTGGTTCATAGCGGTAACCTCTTTTATAAGTTTTAACATCTGTTCCGCAAGTTAAAGTAACTTCATTTTTAATAACAATTTCACCCTTACCTGGTGTTGGTACTTCACATTTTTCTACACGAATGTCTCCTGGCGCATAGAATTGAATCTTTTTCATTTCCATAATTATTCCTCCGATACTGTTTTAATCTTATTTAAAATATAATTTCCTAAACACTCTAACTGCATTGCCATAGTAACGGCACCAGGATCTAAATGTCCTACTCCTAAATCTGTTCTATAGCTTGCTCGTCCTTTTACAGCCTTCATTTCTTTAGTTTTTTCCGCACCTTCATTAGCTCCATCAATGAACTTTTTAATAATTGTTTCTTCATCCAATCCTTGATCTAGAGCATCTTTATAAGCAAGAAGGCCATAATATAAAGCATCTACCATTGTTTTTTGATTTGGGGTTGTTTTGCCCCGTTTCATCATTTCCTCCAGAAAAGCGTTATAAGTTTCGTATAAAGAATTAACATCCAAATATTCTTTCCCTGCACTAGCTTTAGAAGCAGCAATATATCCACTTCCATATAGAGCTCCTGAAGAACCACCAACAGCTGAAAACATCGTCATTCCAACTTTTTTAAACATATCTGACACTGAAAGATTTTCCATATCCTTTGCCAAAGAAGTAATTTTTTCAAACCCCATATTTACATTGACCCAATGATCTCCATCACCTGTAGTCGAATCAAGCTCTGTTACATAATCTTTCTGGCTAGCAATTTTTTCCTTAGCTTGTTCAAAATAAGTCAGAAAATCTTTTGTATATAACTTAAATCCCATTTTACTTCTCCTTTAAAGTTGGTGTATCACATGGACTAAATAATAATTCTTTTAACTCATCATCTAATTTCAAAATGCTGACGGATGCCCCTGCCATTTCGATTGCTGTCATATAATTGCCAACATAATATTTGACTGGTTTTAACCCCTTTTCCTTGAGTTCATCATCAACATCTTGTGCAAGAATATATAGCTCCATCAGTGGAGTTCCTCCTAATCCATTGATCATAACCGCCACTTCACTATCGCCATAATCTTTGTCAGAAAGAATCTTATTAACAATTAACTTAGCAATTTCCTTAGATGGTTTTAGTTGTATTTGCTCGATACCTGCTTCTCCATGAATCCCCATTCCAATTTCCATCTGATTCTCGCCAATAGTAAATCCTGGAGTGCCAACAGCTGGAATAGTACAAGCAGATAGAGAGACACCGAAGCTTCGAACATTTTCAATTGCTTTCTCAGCAACACGTTTAACTTCAGACAAAGAGCCACCGGACTCGGCTTTAGCACCTGCTACTTTATGAACAAAAACTGTTCCGGAAATTCCTCTTCGTCCTGTAGAATCATCATTATCTTCTACTGCCACATCATCTTTTACAATTACATGATCTACTTCAATATCTTCCATTCCTGCCAATTCTTCAGCAATTTCAAAGTTCATTATGTCTCCTGCATAATTTTTGACAATTAATAGAACTCCTTTCCCCGAATCAGCTAATTGAATTCCACGCAAAACTCGATCTGGAGACGGCGAAGCAAATACATTTCCACTAACAGCCGCATCTAACATTCCATATCCAACATATCCGGCATGTGCAGGCTCGTGACCGCTACCTCCTCCAGAAACTAGTCCAACTTTTTCACTTTTTTCTTTTCGAGCAATAACCAAACCTTCACGATTGTAAACCACATGGGGATTGGATATTTCAATCCCCCGTAGCATTTCTTCTACAACATTATTTGGATCATTGATTATTTTTTTCATTTATTTTTTCTCCCAGGAGTAAACCACTCATTTTTAATTCCTCGTTCGGTATATACTTTAGGTAAAGCTACCTTACTGTTTAATTTACTTAATATTCCAGTGGCGAATGCACAAACAATTGCCAACACCCAGTTAGAACTGATAACTGATACAATAAGCCCAATAGATGTCATTAAAACACCGATATACCACCAGAATTGTTGAAATTTGCTCATGTCGTCACCTCATTTTCTTAATGTTATTTGATTTATTGTTCCTGAGCATCTAAACCTAAACGTTCTTTAGCTGCTTTTTCTCGAGCTGGTGCCCATTTCTTGAAATACAGAATTCCCAGAATTAAGATTGCGACACATGCAACAATTCCTACGACATTACCTGATGCAGCTTCATAAATAGCAAAACGGATTTCTGCAATATCGCATCCCCACCAAGTAATTGAAGAGTTATATGTACCAGCAGCATTAGCTAAATCTGTCAATAATGGTCCCATAACGGATGCAGCATAACTTAAAATTGGACACCAAATCCAAGATACGATTACCATTTTTAAAATATCACCCTTCATAGCAAGGAATAATGGTGCACAGACACAAACATTCATCAAGTTACCAAGTACTAAAGCCGTATTTCCTGGTAATATCAAAGAGAAAATCAAAGCGACTGGAATCGTTAAAATGATAGCTACCCAAATTTCCGAGTTTCCTGCTAAAATTGGCCAATCTAGTCCAATGATCATTTCGCGTCCTGGGAATCTCTTACGTACCCATTCACTAGCAGCATCTGAAATAGGTGTTAAAGAAGTCATGAACAACTTAGAAACCATAGGGAACAATGTCAAAGCAGTACCTGCTTGAACACCAAGTAATAAAGCGCCTGAACCCATTCCAGCAATTAATCCAATAATGGTTCCCATGATAAATCCTAAAACATGATTTTCTCCAAAAATACCAATTTTATTACGAATTGCCTGAGCATCTAAAGGTTTCGTGTTTGGTAAAATTTTGTCCAAAATATTCGCAATAGGATAAAAGAAAATATTTGATAAGAACATACAATGTGGCATTCCTACCGATGGAACTCCTGTAAGTTCCAAAATTTGATATTTTGTATAGTCTGCATTCTTTAATTCTGCAATAATTTGGATAACTGCAACAACAAAGCCAACGATTACATTATTACATGCTTGGGTTACCAAGAAAGCTGTAAACACTTTGTTTCCAACATTCCACATGTCCACGTTTAAACAATCAGTCCATCCTAAAAGTAACATTATAATGTTAATTCCAATTTGAATCGGGAACATCAAGAAAGCATATTGCCACTGCCATGCAAGTCCTAAAGCAGGAGCCCATCCCATATCAATATATTTCAGAGATGTCTCATAGTTTTCTGCAACAGTTGTAAAAGCAGCACCTACAGTATCTCCCATATATGAAATTAATAGGTTAATTCCTGTAAAAGCAACACCAAGAGTCAAAGCTGAAGAAAAAGCTTTTCCGGGTTTCATACCAACAATTAAACCAATAATAAATAGAACTATTGGCAAAAATACGGCTGCGCCAAGATCTAGTAAACCTTGGAATACAGTAGCTAAAACATCCATAAATTATACTCTCCTTACCTTTCAATCATTTTAAAGCTTTGATTATCTCATCAATACAAGCCTCTTTTCCCATTCCTGTTAATAACGGGATTCCACTAATTACTGGGATGTCATACTTTTGAACAACCCCTCGCATAGGAGTAATCGAAACATAGAGATCGGCAGTTTTGATAAAATTATCCAAAGACTTAATATCCACTGCTTCTGCTTTTGCTAAATTACTTAAACCTCGTTCTTCTAAAGCCATGTTAATTTTAGTAGCACAGGTCGCAGATGTAGCAATTCCTCCTCCGCAAGCAACAATAATTGTTTTCATATATAATCTCTCCTTTCTAGCTCTTCTGAGCACTTCACTTATTTATAAAGGAGAAATTTTATGAGTGATTACAAAATTGAAGATTTATTATTCGAAGATTTGATCAATTTTGATCTAGAAGCCGAAAATTATAAAGAGATGATTCAAAAAATAGGCAAAGATGCATTTCAAAAAGGATACGTGACTAAAGATTTTTCAGAAGCAGTCATTAAAAGAGAAGAACTATATCCAACTGCATTGCCAACAGAAGTCTTAAAAGTCGCAATCCCTCATCCTATGGAACGTGACTCTGTGTTAAAATCTGCCATCATAGTTACCAAGCTTAAAAAACCAGTAGATTTTGTTCTTATGGGATCTGATAATGAATTGGTACCTGTAAATATTGTTTTTACGTTAGCTATAAATGGTACAGAGCATCAGTTAACAATCTTACAAAAACTCGTAAGTTTGTTTTCCGTTCCTGAGTCTATGAAAAAAATTGATCAAGCAGCCACTTCAAAGGAAATGATGGATACACTTAAATCCTTATTAGCATAAAAATCTTGAAAGGAGGGGCAATATGTCTGAAGTTGATATTTTCAAGTATATCGATTCTATTTTTTCAAAAGAATATATTGATCGAAAAATTCAGAATAAAGAGATAATTGGTATTTCTGCTAAAGAAATTGCAGATCATTTTAACTTGTATAGATCATCAGTCAGTTTGCAATTGAATAATGCCGTTAATAATGGCTCTTATATCAAAATCGATACAAGACCCGTACTATATGCCCCAATTTCTATCTTAAAGGAAGTATTGCATTTTACACCTGATAAAAAAACATATACATCTGATGAATTTAAACACATATTATATTCCAGCGAATCCGAAGAAGATCAGGCAAATCCTTTTTCTGCCATTATTGGATATGATAGGAGTCAGAAATTACAAGTTAAACAGGCGCAATCTGCCATTCTATACCCTCCCAAGGGTCTACATACCTTAATAACTGGTGAAAGTGGAACCGGAAAAACATTATTCGCAAGAACAATGTATAATTATGGGCGTCTCGTAAAAAAATTAAGTGCTGCAGAATACCCTTTTATTGAATTCAACTGTGCAGATTACTATCACAATCCTCAACTTTTACTATCGCAATTATTTGGACATATAAAGGGAGCATTCACTGGCGCTGATCAAGAAACTAGCGGTTTAGTAGAGAGAGCTAATCATGGAATTCTTTTCCTTGATGAAATCCATCGTCTTCCACCTGAAGGGCAAGAGTTACTTTTTTATTTGATGGATACTGGTCAGTACCGAAAAATGGGAGAAGCTAGTACAGTTAGAAAAGCTGATATTTTAATCATAGGTGCAACGACTGAAAACCCAAACGATGTGCTTTTAAAAACTTTTAAACGTAGAATTCCATTGACCATTCAACTACCACCTTTACGAGAACGCCCCATCATTGAAAGGTTAAAAATTTTAGAACTTTTGTTTTCTAAGGAAGCCATAATTACACAGAGGACTTATATCGTTGATTCAGAAATTGTTAAAGCGATTACTTTATTTGACTTCCCAGAAAATATCGGGCAACTTTCTTCTGAAATTAAGATACTCTGTGCTCGTTCATTTCTCGAAAATAGTACAGATGAAAGTGCTGAAATAAAAGTACCTTTTGAATTTTTATCTGACAAGATTAAACAGGTCTATACCTCAAGAAGAGATAAAAACTTCATCTTTACAAACGAATTGGAAAACTACAACTATGATTTAGTTATCAGTCCTTCTCATGAAATTTCCTATTCAAAGGAAAATATTGTTAATGAAAGTATATATGACAATTTGATTGAAAAAATTCGTACATATTCTGCCCAAGGTCTCAGTAGCAATGAAGTGGCAAAAAACATTTCTTCTGCCGTTTCTAGTTATTATCAGGACATTATTAGTAAAATGTATTTTAAAACGATTAATAGAGAAGAAATCTATAAAATCATTGATAAACAAATTGTGGATTTTTCAGTGAATATGATGAAGGAGATCCAACAGCGATTAGATGTTGATATCACAGAACAAAACATTTTAATTTTAGCTTTCCATTTAAAATTTCTTATTGATCGATTGAAAAAAATAAATTACTACAATCCATCCGCATCTCCCACTAAAATTGGAAATGATGTAGTAGATGAAATGATATTAAAAATTGAAACTCAATTTAATATTTGTTTACCTTCCGATGAGAAAAATTTCTTTCAATTATTAATAAAGAATATTTCAGAAAGTAAAACAACAAACAATTCTAGGAAAGCCGTACTTTATATACTTGCGCACGGAAACACTGCTTCTAGTATCGCCGATGTTTGTAATAAACTTTTACATACAGACTATGTTAAATCTTTCGATATGCCACTTTCTCAAAATGTACAACAAAGTTATCAACTTTTTGTACAGGAAGCTCAAAAACTTCATCCAAAAAATGGAATTATGATTCTCGCTGATATGGGATCATTATTAGAATTTGGGACAAAGTTAACCCATGATACAGGTATTTCTACGCATACCATTCCTAATGTAACAACGGCTACTGCTTTGGATTTTGCACATATCATGCTTAATCGTAATGAGCATATTGACTTAACATATAATGAGTATTTAATAAAAAACCGATTAGAGCCTGCTTTAGCTGACTCGAGAAAGCCGCTTGCTATCATATCTGCTTGCTCTTCTGGTAAAGGAACTAGCATTGCATTTCAAAATACTATCAAAAAGACATTAGAAGAAGCTCACTTTAGCAATATTAAAGTATTCGCAATGAACAATGCTGAGCTACAAAATAAAGATCAAAAGTTTCAATCTATTATTGAAAAATACAACGTAATCGCAATTGTAGGAAACGTTCATATTGATATCAATATTCCATTCTTTCATATTGCTGAGCTAATTTCAAAAGACAAAAAGAACCATTTTATTAATTTTTTGAATAGTGCACTCCAACATGAAGAGTCAGGAAGAAGTGCTAATAATATTTCTGATTCAGCAAATTATACCATCAGTTTTCTAGCTCAACACGTAATGTATGTAAATCCGTTTGCAGTGGACAAAGTATGTACTCAATATTTAGATTCTCTGTTTGAAGAGTTAAGCTACAGTACAGATGACATAGATTCGTTAAGATTTTCTTTAATCATTCATCTTGGATTTATGATTGAACGCATTATCGCAAACCAACATATTATTTTTGATTATAAAGATGAATTTATTCAGCAAAACTCATCCATCGTAAAAAAACTGCGCAAACATATACCCATCATTGAAGAAGCATTTGAAATCAGTGTAAGCGATGATGAACTCTGTTATTTAATCATCACTCTTTATCCTGAAACATATGACAACATTAAACAACAAGGAGATTGATCATGAACAAAAAAATGTATTTGATAGAATATGCGGTTATCCTATGTATTTTAACTTTTTTCAACAGAAACAACTCAATAGGAAATTTAATAGTTAGTTTTATCATTGTAATTTTGCAATATTTGTTTGATTATCTTCGCATCAAATATACGAAAAAGAATTATTCTAAAAAGTCTTAATAAGCTAAAAGACAACATAAAAGACTGACTGAATGGTTAATGATTTGGTCAGTCTTTTATATTGTCTTTAAGATAAAATTATCTAACTAAAGAAAAAAGAATCGACTGTAAAGTTACCAATCCTCTTATCAAACTACTTTCGTTTTGTCTGCCGTATCTTCCTCGTCATAAATAAAAAATCCATTTTATTTGTTGTCACTGTAAATACGAATGTAATTCAGAAGCACAATGATGCATTCCGCAGTAACCTGTTTTATGGTTTTCTATAATCGATGGATAAAAAGTCCTAACTGGCAGTAAAATTGCCCAATAAACAAAAAAGCCCTTTACATAAAGGACTTCATAGACTATGGTGCAGAAGAAGAGATTTGAACTCTCACGCGATTGCTCGCACTGCCGCCTGAAGACAGCGTGTCTGCCGTTCCACCACTTCTGCATTTGTGCTTTAATATTATGGCATAAAGTCTATGCTTTTTCAATATCTTTTTGGTATGCTCTGTGGTTTCAACAAGGTACAAATTGATTCTATCCCATTAAAATTGTACTGATACAAACGGCAGCAGATGCCGCTAAGGCAACGACCAGTAAACTTCGTTTTTGATACGCTAAGATCAACGCAACCAAACATCCTATGCAGGAAGGAAGAAGATCTTGTCCCGATGTAAAAATGGCAGGAAAAGTCATAGAGCCTAATACCGCATAAGGTACATAATATAAAAAAGATTGAATATAGCGACTTTGAATCTTTTTACGAAAGAAAATGAGTGGTAAGCATCGAATCAAATAGGTAACACCAGCCATCACCACAATATACATCAATAACCGATTCATCTCTGTTCCTCACCATCTATTGGAAATAAAAAGGCACCAACCCCAGCCGCAAACAACGTACAAAGAATGATCACAAATCCACTTCCTATGGATATATAAGCGGACAATACCTGAAACAAACAGCTGGTAAGTGCTGCCATCAATACAACGATCCCTATATTTTTAGAGGTTTTACACGGAGGAATAATAATCGCTAAAAACATGCCATAAATCATGATTCCCAGAGAATCGCGTAATATAACCGGTAATAAGGTACTGGCTGCGGCTCCTAAAAATGTGCCGCCTGTCCAACCTAAAATCGGAAGAACCATCAATGAAATCATATAGAAAAAGCCTACTTTTTCCGGTTTACTGGAAGAAAGTGCGAAGATCTCATCGATAATGCCATGTGCTATTACAGCTCGCTGTAAAGTTGTGGTTTTTTCATCCAGCTTCTGTGTCAAAGATAAAGACATCAAAAAATAACGAAGATTGATGACAAACTGCGATAAGGCCATCTCCATCATAGAACCGTTGGCCGCAATGATCCCCAGTCCGGCAAACTGTCCGGCACTGGTTAAATTAGAAAAAGAAATTAATACGCTTGCCCAAACCGGTATGCCTTGATTACTTGCCATCATACCAAACGCAAAAGAAACGGAAACATAGCCTAACGCTATCGGAATACCGTCTTGAAGTCCTTGTTTCCACGAATTAAGAATCATACATATCACCGGATACGATTATACACCCGCCCCATCATTATTAAAAAGAGTAATAAATTCAATGCATTCATTACTCTTCTTTCATTTCTATACAATGTTTTCGACACACTTTAGCACAAAGTTCACAATGCACACAATCCTCTTTTTTAAGAAGCCATTCTTTTGTTTCTCGATCTACATAAATTGCCTGTCTGGGACACTTATTAGCACATAGACCGCAGAATACACACGGTTTACCAGCTTGGGGGATCTTCTTTTTCTGTGGCGGTCGTGTATAGGTTTCTGTTGTCTTTTTGGTATTGGGTACTGTATACCCTTTCTCCATTTTTAAACAATGTTTCGGACCAACTTGAACACAGTTGCCGCACTGCACACATAGGAATCGATCGATACTCCAGGTGCCGGATTTTCGATCAACCTGTATGGCACGAGGTGGACAGTTTTGTGCACATAAGGTACAAGATATACATTGATCGATCGCAATGGAGATATGGCCGCGCATACGATCACTATAGGAAGCTTCCTGAAATGGATAGGTTTCGGTCACCGGAGAAGAAGTTAAATTCTTTAAAACCTGACGCGTAAATACAAACAGTTTTTTAGATCGCATACTCTACCTCTCTGTACAGCTGATACAAGGATCGATCGTCAAAATCAAAAGCGGCACATCCCCAAGCTGACACCCTTTCAACAAATCTAACATAGGCGGTATATTGGAGGTTGTCGGTGTTCGCAATCGAAAGCGATCCAGATATTTTGTACCATTTCCTTTTGTATAATAAATGGCTTCCCCTCGTGGTTGTTCAATACGAATAAAACATTCTCCATTTGGATTTCCTTTAACCATTGAAAAAATCGAGGGAAACACCGCCATAGCCGGTGCTCACGGCATTTCGCAAACTATACGAATCGATTTTATAACCGATGTACAAATCGGTGATCAGGAAGCCCAAAAGACAAGAGATTTATATCAGGAGATATTCAATGCATTTCAGTAAACCAAAACGCCCTATCCAGTTGATGGAAATCTGCGGAACGCATACCATGTCCATTGCCCGCTCGGGTCTAAAAAGTCTGCTTCCGGATGATGTAAAACTGATCAGTGGCCCGGGCTGTCCGGTATGTGTGACTACTTCATCTCTAATCGACCTAGCTTATGATCTGGCACAAAGACCGGATATCCTTCTTTGCAGCTATGGCGATCTTTTACGCATTCCCGGAAGTAAACATTCATCTCTTCAAGGATTGCCACAGGTCAAAATTTGTTTATCCTGTATGGATGCTTTAACACTGGCCAAAGAAAATCCGTCTAAGAATGTAATTTTTTTAGGTGTCGGCTTTGAAACAACTGCACCTGGAAGTGCCATTGCGATTTTAGAAGCCCAACGACAAAACATTCAAAACTTTTTCTTTTTGAGTCTTTTAAAACAGACAAAGCCTGCCATATGCACTTTGTTAGAACAAGAAAACACACTAATCGATAGATTTCTTTGTCCGGGACATGTCGCCGCCATTATCGGGGAACAAGGATTTTCCTTTTTTCCAAACCAATATCATCACCCCGGTGTTATCAGCGGCTTTGATCCCGAAGACATCTTATATTCAATTGAACTATTGATTCAAATGTTGAACCAGGACAAACCTGCCATTCAAAACACATATGGACGTATCGTAAAGCCTCAAGGAAACCAAGCAGCACAAGCGATCATTCAGAAAGTTTTTGAACCCCAGGACAGTCTTTGGAGAGGTTTGGGAAACATCTCAAAAAGCGGTTTTCAGTTAAAAAAAGAATATGAAACCTGGGATGCCTGGAAACGATTTAATTTACCCCCTTTAACGAATACGGAACTCAAAGACTGTCAATGTTCTTCTATTTTATGCGGACAAAAGGAGCCAAAACAATGTCCCTTATTTAAAACCGTCTGCAAGCCGCAAACACCAATTGGCCCCTGCATGGTATCCAATGAAGGGGCATGCGCTGCCAGTTATTTATATGAAAGCGAGGATCTATTATGAACGATATTTTGATGGATCATGGAAGCGGAGGACAACTAACTTCCGATTTGATTGATGAACTGATCGTACCAACCTTTAAAAATCAACATCTGACTGAATTAAAAGATGGGGCCATCTTGCCGGATCCACAAAACAAACTAGTTTTTTCCATCGACAGCTTTGTAGTCGATCCATGGAGGTTTCCCGGCGGTGACATCGGAAAACTGGCCGTTTGCGGTACAATCAATGATCTTTGTATGGCCGGAGGCATCCCTAAATACTTGTCCTGCTCGTTGATCATAGAAGAAGGGGTCCATATCGAAGATTTAAAAACGATTCTGTATTCCATGCAGCAGACCGCACAAACTGCAGGTGTTTCGATTGTAACCGGCGATACTAAAGTTATTGAAAGACAAAAGGGAAATCAAATCTATATCAACACTTCCGGTATTGGAATCCTTCAAAGAAAGACTTCCTACCAATATCAAGAAAACGATGTCGTTGTCTTATCCGGTTCTATGGGATGCCATGGTGCCAGTATTTTCATGGCCCGTGAAGATATTCATCTGCAGGGTGAGCTACTTTCCGATTGTGCCTGTTTAAAAGAAAAAGCTATGAAAGCCATGGCATATGATAGTCTTAGAATCCTGCGTGATCCAACCAGAGGCGGTGTCGCAACCACCTGTATGGAACTGATAGAAAAATCAGACTTTGGAATGGAACTTTATGAAGCTTTACTTCCTGTCGATCCAAATGTACAAACACTTTGCGACCTTTTAGGTTTTGATCCTTTATATTTAGCTTGTGAAGGACGTATGCTTTGTATCATGAATGAAAATGATGCCAAACAACTTTGTGACCAATTAAAAGATGGTGCCAAAATTATCGGCAAAATTACCAAAGAACATCCGCAAAAGCTATATTTAAAAACAAAGATTGGAGCAACACGCCAACTTCATAAGTTATCCGGTCAACCTTTACCCAGAATCTGTTAGATGTTTGACCTCTTTTGTCCGTTTTCTGTCTGCTGCAGCAAAAACAACGTTTTTTGCTTTTCTATTTCCGCTTTCAATTCTTCCTGAGTTGGAAGATACAGTTTATATTTTGTCGCAAATAAATGTTCGTTTTCTTTTAAAACGGAATAACGCGCAATATCTTCGTCTGTATCCGAACACAAGATAATACCGATGGTTGGATTATCATCCGAAGAACGTTTTAATTCATCATACATTCGAACATACATATCCATTTGACCAACATCCTGATGGGTGATCCTGCTGGATTTTAAATCAATCAACACAAAACATTTTAAATAGTAATTATAGAAAACAAGATCGATAAAGTAATCCTGTTTTTCAGTCTGTATATGTTGTTGTCTTGCGACAAAGGCATACCCTTTACTTAACTCCATCAAAAAATTCTGGATGTTGGTAATAATCCCCTTCTCCAAATCTGCCTCTGTAAAATCAACATTGGAAGACAAACCCAGAAATTCTGCCACAACTGGATTTTTAATAAATTCCAGTTGATCTTTTTGATACTCAGCCGTTAATGATTCCATTTCTTTCTTTACGTGATCTTTTCTCTGCGTTTTCAACATGCGGTAATAATACTGAGACGAAACATTTCGCTGTAAAGTTCTAACACTCCAAGTTTCCATAAATTCTTCGCGAGCATACCATTCTCTGGCATTTTTATCTTCCACCTGAATTAATACTCGGTAATGTGTCCAACTTAAAAAAGAATTAAATTTTCCACGCAGTGAGTGGAAAATCTCTGGAAACATAGTATAAAATTTATAAAAACTATATAGATTTGTTTTGGTAAACCCTTTTCCATAAATCCTTGTCAATTCTTTTGAAAGCTTTTTTATAACTTGCCCACCATATTCTGCTCGTTTATCTCCTTTCAATATTTCTTCAGAAATATGGTACCCCATTAACCAATTGCGATAGACCAAGGCCGTATTTATGGCCTGATAAGCATTCTTTTGAGAAGTCTCAATAATATGTTTCATATCTGAAACAATATCATCTGTTTTCGTAAACTCAATTAAGCTGTTTCTTGTTTCTACGTTTGTGTTCATTTCGATCACCTTCCTGTTATGTACAACTTTATCGGATAAAAGTGACCTATTTCTTACCAAAACCATAAAGAACCAATTTTTTTACACTCAACAGAAATCCTTTCTTTTTAAACCTTTAATTTCACAAAAAAACATATAAACATCCTATTAAAGTTTCAAACTTCGCTGTAATACCTACAACAATATAGCAAGACGGGAGCAAGCAGATAACTATTCTACGTTCCTCAGAGAATTCACAAACACTGGAATAATTTGATAAAAAAAGCTTAGCCAGGGATTCCTCCCACAGCTAAGTAATTTTTGACATTGATGTTCCAAAACAGTTAAATGACGTGAATATACTTTAATCGTGATAGTAAATACAATGATCATCAATCCTAAACTTCTATGTATAAAACTTTACATAGAAGTTTTATTTTTTTCATTTAAATTATTTATTCTGATTCCATGTTTTACCCAATATGTCTTTTAAAACCAACATCGCATCCAGTTGATTATAATCATATCGTTTCTTTAAATCATCCAATAACTCCTGTAAGCCATCAGCGTATCGCTTTACATCCACTACATCTGCATAAGTTCCTAAAACCGGATACTGTTTAGACCACATTTTGGTCCAATCGATCTTTTTTTGCGTTTCTTCACTGGTATTCTGGATGACCTTTTCGATTTCCTGCACATCTGCATCATATTCCATCAAATCATCTAAGCTTAGCTCATATAAACGAGCCATTTCTTTAGCCTGAAAAACATTCGGCAGTGTTTCATCCGTTTCCCATTTGGATACTGTCTGCCGGGAAATTCCTAAAGCATCCGCTACGATTTCCTGCGATAATCCTTTTTTTCGTCTTGCGTTATATAAATTGTTTCCCAAACTCATATAAAATCCTCCATCTGCTTCTATTGTAGATGGAGGATTTCTTATTGTCTATCAACGAAAATATACAGTTGCGCCCGTTTTCTATACATTTATAGAATCCCTGTTTCAATCGCTGCTTTGGCCTCTAACAAATCTTTATAAATATGCACCGGCATATTTAATATTTCCTGCGTTGGTTTTAGCATATCTGGTATCATGATCGTTGTACATCCTGCATTCACTCCGGCATGGACCCCATGAATTCCATCTTCAAACACATAACAATCCCTGGCATCGACTCCCATTCGTTTCGCTGCCAATAAAAATATTTCTGGTGATGGTTTGGCATGTTCTACTTCCTGTCCACTGCAGACTACATCAAAATAACAAGACGTTTTTGAGACTTGTAAATTATTTTGTATCATCGATAATGGAGAACTGCTGGCAACGGAGATTTTCACTCCATTTTCTTTAAAGAACGATAATATTTCGAAAACACCTTTTTTAAGTGGCACCTGTTGCCTGGTTAATTCTGCTGTGTTTTCAAACAACTCATTCAATAAAATTTTTGGATCCTTTGTTGGAAAATAACTTTTAAGATTTCTTAACATTACATCCCCGCTGGTTCCACGTGATGTATTAAAAAATTCCTGTGTCAATGTCAGGCCATATTTATCTGCCACTCTATGCCATGCGATATCAAATAGCTTTTCTGTATCAAACAGTAAGCCATCCATATCAAAGATTGCTCCTTTTTTCATTATGTTCCTTTCCTTTTACAAAAAAAGCCGTCCTCAGACGACTGTTATTACATGGTCGGGATGACAGGATTTGAACCTGCGACCTCTTCGTCCCGAACGAAACGCACTACCAAGCTGTGCTACATCCCGATAAGATCGATACCTTAATAATATACCTCGATTTGAAGGGAATCTCAACTAAAAAATGAAAGAGGTTGAAATCCAATCAACCTCTTAATTTTATAGATCATCAACAATAGCGCTGCTCTTGGCATAGGCTGTACTCTTGGCCTCAAAGAAATCAGTCTTGATCAAATTTGCATTGGAATACATCGATACCCAGCTCATACTTTCCGGTTCACTGTCATAGCCTTCATACAAGCGTTCAAAGCCTAAACTATGGGCTCTGAAATTTCCCAGATAGCGAATGTAGTCTTCTACCATTTCCATAGTCAAACCTTCAATATCATTACCAATGACGTATTTGCCCCATTTGATCTCTTCTTCCACACCTTTTTTCAACATGGCACGATACACTTCAACACGCTCCGGTGTAAACAATTCCGGCTCTTCCTTTTGAAGTTCTAAGATGATCGAACGGAACAGCCATAAATGTGTATTTTCATCTCGATTGATGTAACGAATCTCATTGGCACTTCCCGGCATTTTTCCCATACGTCCCAAATTATAGAAAAACATAAATCCGGAATAGAAGTAAATTCCTTCCAAGATATAATTTGCCATGATCATCTGCATAAAATGGAAAGGATCTTTATGTTCTTGAAACGCATTGTATAAATCACCGATAAATTTATTTCGATTCAATAAGATTTCATCGTATTTCCACTGATAAAGAATATCATCTCGTTCCTGTGGAGAACAGATAGAATCTAACATATAGGAATAGCTCTGAGAATGCACGGCTTCCTGAAACTGTTGAATAGACAAGCACAAATTGACTTCATTGGCCGTGATGTATTCACCAACATTGGGAAGGTTTGCTGTCTGTAAGGAGTCCAGGAAGACCAAAAAAGAGAGGATCTTATCGTAAGCTGTCTTTTCAGCCGGTTTTAATGAACGATAATCTTTGACATCCTGTGATAAGTTAATTTCTTCTGGAATCCAGAAGTTGTTCATCGCCTGACGATACCATTGCGATACCCAACTGTATTTCATATTATTGAAGTCATTTAAATTTGTCGTATTTCCATTGATCATACGACGTTTTGTGACTTCAATATCGCCGTTTTCATTAAATAATGCCTTTTTCTGTAATTGTTCCATATGACCTCCTATGCACTGCAGCTCTCACACTCTTCGACTTCCAGTGATTTAGAGCGCACATAATACAACGTTTTTACATTTTCTTCCCATGCCTGTATAAACAAGTTCAAAAGCTTACGCATTGTAAATTCTGTTGTGATATACAAGTTTACCGATTGTGCCTGATCAATATGACGCTGACGAACACCGGCTGCCTTAACTAACCATGTCTGATCAATCAAATGCGCATTCTTATACAACCAGAAAGTCTGCTGATTTAAATCCGGTGCCACACGGGCAATCATGGAGCCTTTCTTTTCCTCTAAGAAGAATTTGTTCATGATCGGATCACAACATGCACTGGTTCCCGCAATGATGGATGTTGAACTCGTTGGGGCAATGGCTAATAAATAACCATTACGCATTCCGTTTTGATGCACTTCTTTTTGCAGCTGTTTCCAGGCATCCGATGTATAACCTCGTTTTGTGAAATAAGCACCGGTATCCCAGTCACTTCCTTCAAAAATCTCGTATTTTCCTTTTTCCTTTGCCAGTTCCATACTCGTACGAATCGCATAATAATTAATCTTTTCATAGAGCTGATCGACAAATTCCAGATGTTCTTCACTTTCAAAACGGAAGCCGTTCTTGACCAACATATGATGATATCCACTGGTTCCTAAACCAATCGGACGTACTTTGTGATTTGTCAATTTGGCATAAGGAATCGGATAATAATTCAAATCGATGACATTATCCAAAGCACGAATGACAACCGATACGATATGTTCCAATTCCTTATCGTTTTTGACATCGATTTTCCCTAGTGTTAAGCTCGCCAGGTTACAGACGACAAAATCACCCGGTACATAGCGTTCTACGACAACATCCTGTCCATCGATTTGAACCACTTCGTTAGGCAAATGCTGGATCGGTTTCATATTCTGCGCAATTTCCGTACATAAGTTTGAACAATAAATCATACCCTGATGCGGATTTGGATTGGCACGATTGACGATATCCCGATTAAAGGTAAACGGCGTTCCTGTTTCTACACAAGATTTTAAGATCAGACGCACTAAGTCTTTGATATTGATCGTGCGCTTATGAATTCGATCATCCTGCACACAATCCCAATATTTCTCTTCCCATTCTTTTCCATAAGAATCTTCCAAATGATAGCCCTTGATGGTATAGACTTCATGCGGACACATCAGATACCATGTGCCATCTAAATCTTCCTTGACCATGCGCCAGAATAGATCCGGATAACAGATAGCCGGAAAGACATCGTGTGCTTTCATACGATCATCACCATTGTTGGTACGAAGCTGTAAAAACTCCGGTAAATCTTTATGCCAGGCATCCAGATAGACAGCCACTGCCCCCTGGCGAACCCCTAGCTGATCAACGGCAATAGCGGTATCATTGACCAGCTTGATCCAGCGAATAACACCACCGGCAGCCCCTTTAAAGCCACGAATATCACTACCATTGGCACGAACCTTACCAAAGTAAAGTCCCATACCACCACCATGTTTCGATACCTGGGCAAAATTATCAATAGATTTATAGATTCCATCTAAAGAATCAGGTACGGTATCAATGAAACAACTCGACATCTGATGGAATGGCTTACGTGCATTGGACATCGTTGGAGTTGCCATCGTTACTTTCAATTCACTTAAAATATCATAGATTTGTTTAGCCCAGAATACACGATCTTGTTCCGGTAAAGCCAGATGCATCGCAATCCCCATGAACATCTCCTGTACACTTTCTAAAATCTCACCACTATGAGAGCGAATCAAATAACGATTGATCAATAAATCTAAACCTGAATAGGTAAACAAATCATTTCTTTCTTCTTTGATATACGCTTCTAATTCATTAATATCCGAATCACTATAAGCCTGACGAATATATTCACCGTATAAGCCTTCTTTTTCCAAATAAGCGATCTTTTCCGCAAAAGAATGGACACCATACTTTAACATACGAGCCTTGATTGCCTGATGAAGAAATTCACTTTGGAAACGAGCTGCAATCATTTCCCATTGCGGCTGTTCCATGGAAATCAGTTCCACACATGCACGAACCAACATTTTTTCTGTTTCTTTTTGCGAATCCTCTGCTTTATAAAAAGTCTTAAACTTCTGATACAAAGTCGATAGATCATAGCCAAATTCACGTTCCACCTGCATCAAGATTTTTGGCACAGCCGGATTATAAACAAGTTTTTCAAACTGAGCGATCTGTTCACGAAGTCTGGCGCGCTGGGATCGATATAAGATATAAGCCTTTGCTTCATCATAAAAAGAGTGTTTCATCAACTCTCTTTCAACTAAATCCTGTACTTCTTCAACTGTCGGTGTCTGGTTGCGAGACTGAAATTCATCTTGTATTTCGATCACGATTTGATTCAATACCGCCTCATCAATCTCAGAATGTAAAGAAGCAAATGCTTTTTTGATAGCAATTTTAATTTTTTCTACATTAAAAGGTTGAATGGTTTTATCACGTTTAATAATATTCATACAATTAGAGTCTCCTTGCCATATTACCATAACAGAAACCCTTTATTTTCTCTATTGATATGACCTATATAAAAAGCAAATCAAGTTTGAACTGATTCACTTGACTTGCTTAATTTTAAATCTATACTAAATGATAATAATTCAACATTTCTAAAATCTTTTTATCATCTTTCTGGCTTAGCTCTTGCACAGGCAGTCTCGCCGGCCCTACTTTCGCTATATTGGCCAATTCACAACTTCGTTTAATAACACTTGGTACAGTTCCTAATTTTAATACACTTCTTAAGACATCAATATCTTTTTGTAGTTGAATTGCTTGTTCTTCATCTCCTAAACGTAAAGCTCGGTCCAAACCAACTAATGTGTCTACAATCACATTGCTTGTTCCTGCAACCGCTGCGGTCGCTCCAAGATTGTATGCATAAGTGATTTTTGAATCGCTTCCCACTAACAATTCAAAGTCTTTTTCTTTTGCAATTTTAGCATATGCCTCTAATCTGTCTAATTCTCCACTCGAATCTTTAATGGCTTTGATATTGTCTATATCAGCTAATTTATCAACTAATTCAGGACTTAATGGACACCCTGTTGCTTTGGGAATATTATAAAGAATAATTGGGATGTTTACACTATCGGCTACTGCTTTGTAATGTACATATAAATCATCATCAGACGGCTTTAAAAAGTATGGGGTAATAACGGATAAAGCATCAGCTCCTAATTCTTCCATCTTTTTTGATAAACGAATCGTTTCTCTAGTAGAGCAACATCCAGTCCCCACAAAAACCGGCACTCTATGATTCACAATTTTAATTGTCTGCCTAGCTAATTCAATTTTCTCCTCTTCATCAATTACATGAAACTCACCATTACTACCTAAAAGGAATATACCCTTTACACCATGAGAAATTAAATGCTCAATTAAATCTTTTAATGCTTCAAAATTAATAGATTGATTTTCATCCCTGTTAACTGGAGTAACAATCGGTGTAATAATTCCTTCAAACATACTTACAACCTTCTTTCTTCCAAATCACGAATACTTTGTCCTAAAGTTCCCCCTGGATGCCATTTTAAATAGTGCTTTAAATCTAAATTTTTATAAGATTGTAAAGTAACACTAAGACATTGTAAAACCAAGATTTCTGCCAATACAGATGCTCTTGGGGGTTTATTAAGTACATCTCCCTCCTCTTCTACCCTGGCCTTCAAACATACTTCAGATTCTTTTGCCAAAGTTGACTTTTCATTTCGAGTACAACTGATAATGTGAGCGCCATTCTTAATTAATGTTTGCACCGTTGCCTGTAACTCTGCGGTTTCTCCACTATTAGAAATACAAATCACTACATCTCCAGGTTTTACTTGTCCTGAACTTCCATGCACAGCTTCAGTTCCATGTAATTCATATGCACTAGTTCCTGTACTAGACAAGAGACTAGCAATATATCCAGATACATGAGCAGGCTTTCCTATTCCTGTAACATGAACTCTTCCTCCCTGTTGTTCGGATTTTAAAATTAAATTTGCAGCTTTTTCAATACTTTCAAAATCTATATTTTTATAAACTCCTTTCATTTGCTCGTCTACTAATCGTATAAATTGTTCTACATCTTTCTTCATTTTATTCCTCCAATAAATGTTCAACTATGATCTCTGATGACATTTTGCAAGTTCTTTTTTCAGACTCTTGCGTACGTGCCGCTGTATGTGGAGTTAAATAAAAATTAGATAATTTAAGAAGCTTATCTCCTTGTGCCGGTGGTTCTGTACTATATACATCAAAACAGGCACTTCGAATCTCACCATGTATTAATGCATTGTATAATGCTTCTTCATCAACAATTCCACCTCTAGCTGCATTAACTAAACAGGCTTCTTTCTTCATTATTTTAAACTCTTTTTCTGAAATCATACTTTTAGTAGATTCCAATAAAGGAACATGTATAGAAATATAATCGCAACTTTTCAGAATTTCCTCAAAACTACATACTGTTACTTGATGCTTTAAAACATCCTCTTCTTTTATTTCAAGTTCATCATATACACATACCTTCATTCCTAAACCATTGGCAAAATCAGCCAAATATCTTCCAATCATACCAAATCCAATGATTCCAAGACTTTTTCCGCTGATTTCTCGTCCAGTTGGTTTATGCCATTTAAATTCTTTAACTTCTTTGAGACTGCCATACAGATTTTTTGCTTCATTAAACATCATCGCAATGACATGCTCAGCTACAGATTTAGAATTTGATCCAACAGTTCTACCTACAAAAATATTATGTTCTTTGCAATAATCTAAATCAATGTTATCCGTTCCAACTCCAAATTTACAGATAACTTTTAGATTTTTTGCATTTTCTAACATGGACTTATTCATAGTATCAACACCAACAATTATTGCATCTGCATCTTTAGTTAATTCTAAAAATTGCTGATGTGTATAAGCTAATCCTGTGTCATTGTAATGTACGTCTAACCCCTTTGATCTCATCCACTCTATCTGAGCTAAGCCATACTTAGCAAATCCTCTTGGCGTTATCACAACTTTCATATCGTATCCTTTCTTCCTACTTCATCGTTTTCATTTGGAACTAAATACAATTTTTGAGCCAAGATGCAATTTATTTTTGAGATCTTCTTCTAAATAAATACTTCCCCCGAGCCAATCTTTTTTTTCAGATGTATTCCCAAAGTTTAAAGTAATATGTCCTAAACTATTTAGATTTTGATTAGCAACATCTCCTATTCCGGTAATCTCATATTTACAGTTATCTATAAAGAGAATATCTCCAATACATACATTTTTTTTCAGATAATGGGAATCCAATATAAAACAATAATCTTCTAAATCCTCTGGAGCAATATCACCAAACAGAAGAATCATGTTTTGATCTTGAAACTCCTCTGCTCTCATACCTATTTTAGTAATTTTAGCTTCAAATTTAGTTTCCATTTTTATCACATTCTCAAAATTCTTTTACTTCAATTTGATTTTCTTTAATAACGCCGGACACATAGATATCCGGTGTCATAAATTTTGCAAACGGACCAGCTTTTCCAGTGTTTCTGATATTTACAGTAGGAATTTTTTTCTGAGGATATACACCACAGCGAACCGAGCCTCCGCAATCGACGATTGCAATCGCAATATCTTTATCCGGAACCTTCGTTTTAAACCCATTCACTGGCTCTAGTCCACTCAATTCGACGATTTTATGTAATACTGTCGGTTCTCCTCCACCGGTCATATACATTACATATTTTTTGCTTCCATCTAATGGAATTTCAAGCGGTCCGCCATATCCTCCGCTACCCTTCGATATAACCAATTTTTTTGACATTTAAAAGACCTCCTTATGCATACATACCAAAAGATAAAATATATCCGATTAATACACCTAAAGGACCCGTAACTAATCGTGCCATAAGTATGGAAGGGACTCCGATTTCAATCGTTTCCGGCTCAGCATCAGCTAAACTCAATGCAATTGGTAAAAAGTCTGCAGCAACTTGTGAGTTAATAGCGAATAACCCAGGTAAAGCTAACTGTGGAGCTATTCCACCTTTTCCAATTTCTGTACCAACTAAAACCCCAACAACTTGTGCTATAACAGCTCCGGGCCCTAAGATTGGTGATAAAAAAGGCATACTGCATATGAATGAGATTACAAATAACCCTGGTAATGTTCCTGCCAATGGACATAAAACATGAGCAATAATGTCACCTATTCCCGAAGTTGAAATAATACCAACTAAGGCAGATACAAAAATCATGAAAGGTAAGACTGTGTTCAGAATCATTTCAACCGTATCTCTACCAGCTTGATATAAAACTGAAGTTACATTCCCAAAACCATTTCCGAATTTCGTAGCAATGTTTACTAACTTATCAAATATATTTCCCATAACCTTACTCCTACTCTACAGCCTCAGAAGAACGCTTATTCTTATTACGTTTTAACATCATAAAATATACTTTTTCAGTAATTATTCCTCTACATAACCCTAAAATAATTCCTGCCGCTAAAGCTCTAACAGCAAATTCAGTTGTATTCAACCCTAACTGCTGTAACCCTGTAGCAATTCCCATAAATACAAATAATTCAGCAGGGTTAGTATGTGGAAACAGTCCTGTGAATGGATGTCCCATACCTGTTAAAGAATCACAATACCCAGGTTTATGCTTCTCATCTAATAATTTTCCCATTGAAAAATTTGTAGGTGATCCCATTGTGAATGTAAACAAAACCGGCATAATCGTATATCTAATAAATACACTCTTTCCACCAAATTTAGCTATTTTAGTAACTCTTTCTTCCCCAATTAATGCCATAATCGCGTTCATTAAGGTAATGATTACAGCTAATAGAGGAAGCATTCCTGTTACATTACCAACCAATGTATCAGCACCAGCCTTAAATAACTGAATAAAACCTTCAGCAAATCCAACAATTGCGTCCATATGTCCAACTCCTTCTATACACAATCCAAAATATTCTCAGCAGCATTTTGTAATGCCATATAAACTTTTTTACCTAATTTCTTTTCCAAAATTTCTTTTTCATTAGACAGCTCGTTTATTTTTATCTCTCCTTTCACTATGATTGGTTTCATTCTAGAAGTTACGAATATTCCTTTCATTGCATGCAACTCTTTAATAACCATAGAATGATCTACAACAATAATTACAATGGAATTTAGGCCTATTTTTTTTCGTTTATTCATTCCAATGTAATAATTACCCTTATATTTTTTTGACAGCATTAAATATGTATTCGTTATATTTTTTGTTTGTAATAAAGTAAAAATAAACTGGAAAATATAAGCTACAAAAAACATAATTCCTATAACTAAGAAGTTCTTATCCATTTATAATTCCTTCTCTCTTAATTTCTTCAAGTATTGAATAAATGCTTTGATTTTTACTTGCTTGATTTAATAAATGTATGACATGAAATAAAAAATCATAAATTTGAACTATTAAATAATTTGATTCATCTTCTACCTTTTCTGGTATTCCTAGTACAGTAATAAAGAGTACTTTATTAATTTCTTGAGAATATATAATATTTAAATCAACTATAAATTTCATTGACTTTTTATTAACACCATGCGGTAAAAAAGTGTAGTCCGATCCAAATTTTTCTTTTTTTGTATCTATGACTTTCTTTATAAAATCATTATTAACCTTTCCTTCATTCTTCATTCGGTTCAAAATCTCAAATACGTATGTTTCGTAGCTTATCTCTCCATCTTCTAAAACAAAATGTGGACTATAATCAACATTAATATTTCGTATCAGATTTTGTCTTTGTCCTTCATCTACTCTTTTTTCAATATAGTCATTATCAAAAATATTATTTAGTTGAATAACAGGAATATTTGTTTGTTCTTCAATTGGAAATGCAGAAATTAAAGCACTACACTTGGAGATATCTAAAATACCCACATCAGAAAGATTGACTTCAATAATTTCGCAATCCCCTTTGAACATTTCTCTCATTTTGTCTTCTGCTATTTTCATCATAGATGTTTCTGGCGTTTTGATAATTCCTATTATTTTAGGAGCATCATATTTCGCTCTTATGGCCAGTTGAAAATATAAAGCAAGAAAGCCTATTTCTTGATAAAAAATATGAGTGTTTAACTCCTTTTCAAGATAAACACATGCGCTTTTAGCTATCTGATAAGCAAAAGGATAATTCAATTCTATTTTTTCATCGATAGAAATATTTATAGGGGATTTAAAAATACTCCTATTAATCATATAAATAAAATGCGTATATATTTCATTGTTGATAAAATTTTTATCAAGATAGAATTGATACTCTTTGTATATTTCATTAATCATTCTATCCAAAATATAACTCACACTTCCTTCATAATAATGTGACAGTTTAAAATCACCAAGATTAAAAGGAAAGATTAGAAAATCTGTATCATATCTAGTCAAATTCACCTTATAATCTTCAAAAATATAATTTTTAAGATCTTCGACCCATTCTATATTTTGAAATTGATTCATATAGTTCTTTATAGGCCTAGTAATATGTATTCCTTTTTGACACCTAAGCACCGTAATAATCAAACACTTTTTAAATAAATCCGACTTTTTTGTATCTATAAAATAATGGTCTTCTGATTTCTTTATTAGATATTCTATTTTTCTTGAGAAATGATATTCAGAGATATTTAAACTTTCCATAAACACCTCAAATATTTCATTAATAATAAATAATCTCTTATTTATCTCATTACCTTCTAATATATATCCAAGCTTGTTTACGCCTTGGTAGCGTCAAGAATTATGTGTAAAAGTATATCCTTGGTAAAGCAGATTAGCTC
>OLSE01000743.1_pt1 | contig 35308 bp, 30 predicted proteins | sample 1673191 | NCBI WGS metagenome assembly OLSE01 (sample SAMEA3136764, study PRJEB25190) | human gut metagenome | biome: human gut; feature: human-associated habitat; material: faeces | place: Austria | collected 2013
CAGAAAGCCGGAAAAGCCCGGAATATCAAGGAAAAACAGCTCAAAAACTCGCGCAGTACGGTCTCAAAGCCGCTCGTCGCGCTCCGCAGTTCTCCAAGAGATAATCATCCGCAAGGATTTTTCTCGAGGGACGCAAAAGCGAATCTTTCAAACATTTCCCCGCAGACAAGGCATACGCCGTATGCCCCGCCTGCGGGTTTTTGTTTTAAAACAAGCATCACCCCCGCTTCGCACAAAACGGAACGGGGGTGATGCTATTTATAATTCTATTTTACTCTGCAATTTCTGCGCTCAGCAGGTCTAAAATCGCGTCTTCCGCGTTCCAGAAGTACGCGGTTTCACCGAGAAGCACCGTGATGCCCGTGCGGTCAAAATAGGTGCGCACGCCGTCTGCCATGCCGCAGCAGGCGACCGTTTTGCCTTGCTTTTGCAGGCTTTCACACAGCTCCAAAACGGCCTGCGCGCCGGAAACATCAATGTTCGGCATGCCGCGCAGGGAGAAGATCACATGGTCGTAGGCGGGCATTTCCGCCATGCGGCGGTTGAATTCATCCACCGCGCCGAAGAACAGCGAGCCTGTCACGTACACAACGCCGGTCGTCTCCAGCACCGGCGGCTTGCCTTCCACCGTGCGCAGCTTATTCGCGTCAATGTCGGAGAAGCTTACGCCAATCTGGCTGGATTTTGCAATGTACAAAATCGCAGAGTACGCAACACCGAGCAAAATCGCGACCGTCAGGTCAAAGATCACCGTCGCGAGCATCGTGATGAGGAACTGGCTGATGCCGGATTTTAGCTTGTGGCTGAAAATGTAGCGGATGCCGCCCCAGTCGTTCATGCGCCACGCCGTTACCATCAAAACGCCGGCAAGCGCCGCAAGCGGCAGGCGCGCCATCACGCCGCCGAGCAGAAACATGGAGGCGAGCAGGAAAACGGAGTGGAACACGCTCGCAAGGCGCGTCTGCTGGCCGGATTTCACCGCTACGCTCGTGCGCGCAATGGCCGCCGTAGCCGGCACACCGCCGAAAAGCGGCAGCAGCATGTTGCCTACGCCCTGCGCGATGAGCTCTTGATCGGCATTGAACGGCTCGTTTTTCATGCGGGAAGCCGAAGCGCCGCACAAAAGGCTTTCAATCATGCCGAGCGCTGCAATCGTCACAATGGGCGAGATGAGGTTTTTCAATATGTCAAGGTTCAGGCTGCCGAGGTCAAGGCGGTCAGCGAGCATCAGCGTGCGCGGAATGTCGCCCACCGTCGCAATGGAATCCATACGGAACAGGGCGGAAACGATCGTTGCCAAAATGATGCCCACAAGCGAGCCCGGCACGCGTGCGCCCCACTTTTTCGGCCAGACAATCATCACGACAACGACAAGCAGACCAATCAGCACCGCTTGGAGGTTCGGATGAAAGCCGAGGCGCGCGTAAGACGCGATTTTTGCCAAATTCGAGCTGCCCTCGGACGCAGTGCCGAAGAGATTATCGATTTGCCCCATAGCGATAATAATCGCAATGCCGGACGTAAAGCCCATGATGACGGGCATCGGGATGAAGCTGATGAGCCGCCCAAGCTTAAAAATACCGGCTAAAAGCAGCAGTGCGCCCGCCGCAAAGCACGCGAAAAACACGCCCTGCAAGCCGTAAGACGCCACAATGCCCACCAAAACGGCGCTCATCGCGCCTGTGGGGCCGGAAATCTGGAACGAAGCGCCGCCGAGTACTGCAATGACAACGCCCGCAATAATCGCCGTAACAAGACCCGCAGCTGCCGTAGCGCCAGAAGATACGCCGAACGCCAGCGCAAGGGGCAGCGCCACCGCGCAAACAGTCAGGCCCGCCATGATGTCTTTCACCAGCTTGGCGGTGTTGTAGCCCGAAAACTCCTGTTTCAGGCTCGTTAAATAGTTTTTTATCATGTTTCCCTCCAATAAATTGATTTTTCCGCATCATTTGCCGCTTTTTTACCGCAGCCTATTAACTATACCATTAGGAGCCGCTTTAATGCAAGGAAAAAGATACGCCGTTTTCTCGCGCTTTTCTATGCATACAGCCCGCATGACACACCTTATAAAAATCTTTACTTTTTATAGGAAATACGCTATACTTTGTACAAAAGCAAATGCGAAAATTCCTTGTTTTAATCCAAACAAAGAGGTATGAAAATGAACGTGAAAAAAACGGAAAGAGACGGCATTGTCCGCGCCTATCCCGAAAACGGCAAGCCGCTCGCGTGGTCTGCGTCGTCCGGCGTAGAGCTCATCGAAAAAGACGGCCTGTATTTTAAAGACTTGGAGAAGACCGGCGAGCTTCTCCCGTATGAAGATTGGCGTTTGCCCGTTGAGGAGCGCGCCGCAGACCTTGCTTCCCGCCTGACAACAGAGGAGATTGCGGGTCTCATGCTCTATTCGCCGCACCAAGCGGTGCCGCCCATGGCGTTCGGCCCGTTCGGCGGTACATATAACGGCCAAAAGTACGCGGAAGCAAATATCCCTGCGTATACGCTTACCGACCAGCAGAAAGAATTCATGAACAAAGAGCACATCCGCCACGTCCTTATGATTACGGTAGAAGACGCGAAGACTGCCGCAAAGTGGAACAATGAGCTGCAAAAGCTTGCCGAAAGCATGCCGCACGGCATCCCGGTGAACATTTCCTCCGACCCGCGCAACGGTGCGCGCGGCAGCGGCAGCGTAGAGTTTAAAACTGCCGGCAGTGACGTCAGTAAGTGGCCGGAGGGTGTCGGTTTTGCCGCGTGCTTTGACCCCGAGGTTGTCCGCCGGTTCGCGGAGGATGCGTCGAAAGAATACCGTGCGCTCGGCATCACCACGGCGCTCGGCCCGCAGATTGACCTTTGCACCGAGCCGCGCTGGATGCGCTTTGTCGATACGCTCGGTGAAAATCTTGAAATGACAAAGAAAATGGTCAAGGCGTACTGCGACGGTATGCAGACCACCAAGAATTCCGAAAACGGCTGGGGATATGACAGCGTAAACACCATGGTCAAGCACTGGCCGGGCGGCGGCACGGGTGAGGCCGGCCGCGATGCACACTATGCCTACGGCAAATACGCGGTTTACCCGGGCAATAATTCCGAAGAACATAGGAAACCGTTTACGGAAGCGGCGTTTAAATTGGACGGTCCCACCGAAAGCGCCTCTGCCGTCATGCCGTACTACACGGTTTCTTGGGGCCTCGACACCAAAAACGGCAAAAACGTCGGCAACTCGTACAGCGAGTATCTCATCAAAGATCTCCTGCGCGAAAAATACGGCTTTAAGGGTGTCGTTTGCACAGACTGGGGTATCACGCAGGACCCCGCACCCATTATGGATACGTTTGCAAGCCGCTGCTTTAATATGGAAAACATGACCGAGGGCGAGCGCTGCTTCGTCGCCATCATGAACGGCGTAGACCAGTTCGGCGGCAACGCAGAGATTGCGCCCATCATGGAAGCGTATCAAATCGGCTGCGAAAAGGTCGGCGAAGAAGCCATGCGCGCCAGAATGGAGCGCTCTGCCGCGCGTCTGCTCAAAAATATTTTCCGGTGCGGCCTGTTCGAGAACCCGTATCTCGATCCCGAAGAGTCCGCCAAGATTGTCGGCAACGCGGAATTCTGCGCCCACGGCTATGACGCACAACGCAAATCTGTCGTCTTATTAAAGAATCGCAATCACTGTCTGCCGCTCCAAAAGGGTATCAAAATCTACGTGCCGCAGCGCAAGCTCCGCACCATGAAGGGCTTCATGCGCAACGATATTCCCGCCCACACGGAAGACCCCGTGACGGACGAGGTGATTTCGAAATACGGCGTGCGTGTCCATACGCCCGAGGAAGCGGATGTGGCGCTTGTCTTTGTGGAAAGCCCTGCGTGCAACGCGTATTCTACGGAAGACGTCGCAAACGGCGGCAACGGCTACCTGCCCATCACACTCCAGTACCGCCCCTATACGGCGGTGAACGCGCGCGAAGTGAGTATTGCGGGCGGCGATTTCCGCGAGGATTTCACAAACCGCAGCTACCGCGGCAAAACGAACATTGCCTATAATGAATGCGACCTGGATAACATTCTAAACTGTCGCGAGGCGATGGGCGACAAGCCCGTCATTGTCTGCGCAGCGATCAACAACCCAATGGTCATGCATGAGTTTGAGCGTGAAGCGGACGGCATCGTCGTCGAGTTTGGTGTTTCCCGCGCCGCAGTGCTCGATGTCGTCTTCGGTGATTACGATCCCACCGGCCGTCTGCCCGTGCAGATGCCGAAGGACATGGACACCGTGGAAAAGCATTGCGAAGACGTTCCGTTTGACCTTGAAGTGCACGTGGATGAATTCGGCCACGCCTACGACTACGGCTTCGGCATGAATTATGAAGGCGTCATCGAGAAATAAGGAGTGACATCTAATGAATACAGTAGAAAAATGGGGGCTTTTTGAAGTTTCCCTCAAGGGTCCGTCTGCGGGCAACCCGTTTACGGAGCATTCCGTTTCCGCCACGTTCCGCAGCAAAAACGAGATCGTCACGGTAGACGGCTTCTATGACGGCGACGGCGTTTATAAAGTGCGCTTCATGCCCTCTTTTACGGGCGATTACGTCTATGAAACGGTCGGCAGCTTCCCGGAAGCGGAGTCTGCCGGCGATTTCACCGTAACGGAGCCGACCGGCAATAACCACGGCCCGGTGCGTATTGCGAACACGTACCATTTCGCCTATGAAGACACCACGCCGTACTATTCCGTCGGCACCACGTGCTACGCGTGGGCGCACCAGCCAGAAGAAGTGCACAAGCAAACGCTCGAGGAGCTCGATCAGGGCTACTTCAACAAAATGCGTTTCTGCGTCTTTCCGAAGCACTACATCCACAATTTCCGCGACCCGGAGACCTTCCCGTATGAGGGTACCCCGGTCGATAATTCAAACCTCACCGAAGAAAACTTCTCGTATTCCGTTGATTTTTCCGGCAACAACTGGGATTTTACGCGTTTTAACCCCGAGCATTTTCGCCGCATGGAGCGTTGCATCGTAGAATTGCAGGAGCGCGGCATCGAGGCCGACATCATCGTTATGCACCCCTACGACCGCTGGGGCTTCTCCGTCATGAACCGCGAGCAGGACGACCTCTACTGGAACTACGTCATCGCGCGCTTCTCCGCCTACCGCAACGTGTGGTGGAGTCTTGCAAACGAATACGACCTCATGCGCGCCAAGAAGCTTGAGGACTGGGAGCACTACGCAGACCTGCTCTGCAAAAAAGATCCGTACAACCACATGCGTTCCATCCACAACTGCATACCGTTCTACGACCACACCCGTCCGTGGATTACGCATTGCAGCTTGCAGCGCCAGGATCTCTACCGTCACGTGGAATACACCACCGATTACCGCACGCGCTACCAAAAGCCTATCGTGTGGGATGAGATTGCCTACGAAGGCAATATCGATATGGGCTGGGGCAATATCTCCGGGCAGGAGCTTACCCGCCGCTTCTGGGAAGCTTCCATGCGCGGCGGCTACGCAGGCCACGGCGAGACCTTCATGAACCCCGAAGACATCTTGTGGTGGAGCCACGGCGGCAAGCTGCACGGCGAAAGCCCCGCGCGCATCCGCTTCCTGCATGAAATTCTCACGCAGACGCCCGGTCTCGGCTTAAAGCAAGGCCCCGGCGCGTTCGATGAGACCGTCGCCGTGCCGGACGAGATGATCCCCGTCACCGGCTACGAGATTCACTACTACGGCTTCGGCCGCCCGAGCTTCCGCAATTTCGTAAAGCCCGCGGGCGAAAACTGGCGCGTGGAGGTCATCGATACGTGGAACATGACCATCACCGATGCCGGCGTGCACAGCGGCAAGTTCCGCATTGCGCTGCCGGGCCACGAGTACATGGCCGTGCGCCTCACGCGCGTGTAAACATTCATAAAGCGTATAAATTTAAATAAACCGTAAAAGAGGGCACCCGCAGCGCTGCGCGGTGTCCTCTTTACTTGACAGAATCTTTCCCGCGCCGTACAATAAACCCAAGATAACAAAGAAATATTCCGAAAGGATGACTATATTTTGGCGAATAAAAGAAAACGCCCCGCTGCTATGCGCGAGGAAGAGCGGCAGGCACAGCGCGCAGCCGCCCGTGCGGAGCGACGCACAAGGCGAGCCGCAGAGCAGGCCGCACAGAATGTCCCGCAGAAGACGGAAGCCCCGAAAGCGCCGCGAAAAGCAGGCGTGCCTCATAAAAAGAAGAAGATCAACAAGTTTCGCGTGGCGGTTGTCTGCACCGCCGCCGTGCTCGTGGCGCTCGTTGCCCTCGGCGTGGCCAGCGCTGCCGGTGTGCGCACGCCCATCAGCAGTATCGCCGCAGACGGCGAACCGGAGTTCTTCTCCACCGTAAAACCGCAGGCCAGCGCTGCACCGGCAGAAAACACCGCTTCCGCCGCGCCTACGCCGTCTTCCGCTTTCGACGGCGCACTTTTCATCGGCGACAGCATGACGACGTGCCTGAAAAACTACGTCACGGACGGCGCAGGCAGCACCACCGCTTTGAGCGATGCGGAATTCATGACCCGCAGCGATTATTCGTGGGACGAAGCGCAGGACGAACTAAACGGCGGTGAGGGCGGCCTGTGGCTCGACGATGACACCGCTCTCACCGTCACGGAAGCCATCGATCGTTTCTCCGCGACGAAGCTTTACATTCAGCTCGGCAAGGAAGACCTCACGTATAACGACGTCTCCGACGTCACGTCCACTGCGCAGGAAGTTATTTCCGCGCTGCAAACGAAGTACCCGAACCTTGAAATTACCGTGCAGGCCGTTACGCCCATGCTGGAGTGGATTGACTATCAGGGGCTCAGCAGCGGCACCATCGCGCAGTATAACGAAGCGATGCAGACCTATTGCACGGGCAAAAAGAACCTGAAGTTCTTAAACATCGCCGCATTCTGTACAGAGGGCTACCTTCCCGCGGAGTATTGCGCTGACCCCGAGGGCTTGTGCATCCACTTAAACGACGAGGGCTGCGCCATTTGGGCAGATTATCTCCTCGGCAACAAAACGCCGGAGCCGTCGTCCACCCCCACGCCGACCCCCGATCCGAACGGCGACAGCACCGATAACACCGATACAACGGACATTGCCGGCGACACCTACACGGACGATTCCGGCGATTATACGGACAACACAGGGGATTACACCGATGATACAGGCGACTATACCGACGACACCGGTGATTACACAGAAGAATAACCTACAAAATATGGTATGCAAAATGTTTGGCATACCATATTTTGCTTTTTTCAAAACTTATTGAAGTTTTTTTAAAAAAAGGCTTGCAATTTAGAAAGAGATGTGGTATTATAACAAAGCCGTCAGATGAGACGGCAAACAGAATAGTTGGTGTTGATTACAACGAGGGTCCACCTGTTCCCATACCGAACACAGAAGTTAAGCTCGTTTGTGCTGAAAATACTCGGCTGGCAACGGCCCGGGACGATAGGTTGGCGCCAACACTTAGAAGAATCACAGAAATGTGGTTCTTTTTTTATTTTTCAAAAGCTATAAGCTCCCTCTGTCAGAGGGATTTTTTCATTTACGCTTGCTTTTAGCTGTCCGCGCAGAAAGCTTGAGCAAAACTTTATTCCTTCAACAGGTTTTACTTCACGACTTACCATATTCAGTAAAACAACGGGAAAAAACGTTTTCCGCGAAAACATAGTGCCAAGGAATATTGACATATTCGTGAATTTATTGTAAAATTTTTTGGAGTTCTGTTTTTTCACAATCACGGGAAAAACGATAGATAAATGGAGGGGCGGAGACCGGCACTTTCCTGTGTGGCCGCACGCGTACCTCGAAGAAAGGTAAGTGTTCAAAAAGTGGAAAAAACCCTGATTTGTCTGGGCATCGCTCTGGTCGTCGGTCTGCTGATGTCCCGCTTGGCAAAGCTCGTACATCTGCCTGCGGTCACGGCGTACCTCGTCGGCGGTCTGCTCATCGGTCCGTTCTGCCTCGGCGCGCTGAACATTCCGTACATCGGCTTCAATTCTCTGGAGCAGGTGGAGGGCCTCAGCGTCATCACGCAGACGGCGCTCGGCTTCATCGCGTTCGCCATCGGCAACGAGTTCCGCGTCTCGCAGCTCAAAACGATGGGTAAGCAGGCCATCACCGTCGGCATTCTGCAGGCGGTCATCACGACTATTGTGGTCGATATCGCCCTCATTGTCCTGCATCTCATCAATCCCGCCCTCCTTTCGCTGCCCTCTGCCATCACCCTCGGTGCCATCGCCGCGGCTACGGCCCCGGCGGCTACGCTCATGGTCGTGCGCCAGTATAAAGCAGACGGCCCGCTCACAAAGCTCCTGCTTATGGTCGTCGCCATCGATGACGCCGTGGGCCTCGTGCTGTTCTCCGTGTCCTTCGGCATCGCCGGCGCGCTCGAAATGGGCAGCATCAGTGTTGTCAGCGTCATTTTAGAGCCCATCATCGAGATCGTGATTTCCCTCGTGCTCGGCGCACTTTCCGGCCTTGCGCTCAACTGGTTAGAGACCTATTTTCACTCCCGCAGTAAGCGTTTGTCCCTCACGGTCGCCTTCGTGCTTCTCATGGTTGGTATCTCCTCCATGGAATTTGAGCTCGGCGGCGTGAAGATCGGTTTCTCTCTGCTGCTCGTCTGCATGATGACCGGTACGGTCTTCTGCAATGTGTGCAGCGCTTCCGAAGAGCTGATGAGCCGTCTGGATCGCTGGACAGGCCCCATCAACATTTTGTTCTTCGTGCTTTCCGGCGCGGAGCTTGATTTAAATATTTTAAGCAACCCGCTCGTGCTGCTCATCGGCATCATTTACATCGTCTTCCGTTCGCTCGGTAAGATCTCCGGCTCTTACATCAGCTGCGCCATGACAAAGTGCAGTGACCACATCAAAAAGCATCTCGGCATCACGCTTCTGCCGCAGGCCGGCGTGGCGCTCGGCATGGCGCTCACCGCTACGTCCCTTGCAGACGGCAGCATCGTGCGCAACGTCGTGCTGTTCTCCGTGTTGGTGTATGAGCTCATCGGCCCGTCTCTCACAAAGCGTTCCCTGCTTGCCGCAGGCGAAATCAAGCCCGAGGGCAAGACCAGCGCCCGCGAGGAGAACAAACCTGTAAAGCCCATTACCCTCAAGTAATTTCATAGAATACAAAACGCAGGAAGGTAAAGCGCTTTCCTGCGTTTTTTCGTACCCGATTTTATCTTGAAAACAGGGAACAAATGTGCTATTATGGTGAAAAGAAATTCTTAGGGGGCGTTTGAGTGCGCGTTGTGATTGCGATGGATTCGTTTAAAGGCAGTTTGTCTTCCATAGAGGCAGGCAAGGCCGTGGCGGAGGGCGTACGCCGCGCAGACGGCACAATCGAGTGCGTGGTGTGCCCTGTGGCGGACGGCGGCGAAGGCACGTCTGCAGCGCTCACAGAGGGCCTGCACGGCGAAACGGTGCGCGTGCGGGTCACGGGCCCACTCGGCGAGAAGGTCACGGCGGAATACGGCGTCAAAGGCGACCTCGCCATATTGGAAATGGCACAGGCATCGGGTCTGCCGCTCGTACCCCAAGATAAGCGGAACCCCATGAAAACCACCACCTACGGCGTGGGCGAAATGCTGCGCGATGCGATAAATCGCGGCTGCAAGCGGTTTATTCTCGGCATCGGCGGCAGCGCAACGAATGACGGCGGCGCAGGCATGCTGCAGGCCCTCGGGTTCGATCTTTTGGATAAGGACGGCAACCCCGTCCCGTTCGGCGCAGAGGGGCTGCGCGTGCTCGCGAAAATCGAGAACAAAAATGCCCTGCCCGCGCTCAAAAACTGCGTCATCCGCGCGGCGTGCGACGTCACAAACCCGCTGTGCGGCGAAAACGGGTGCAGTGCCGTTTTTGGTCCGCAAAAGGGTGCTGCGCCCGAAATGATTCGCGAAATGGACGGCTATATGCGAGATTACGCCGCATTAACGAAAGAACTGTATCCCGAAAGCAATCTTGATACCCCCGGCGCAGGCGCGGCGGGCGGCCTCGGCTTCGCACTCGGCGTGTTCCTGCACGCAGAGCTTATGCCCGGCATTGAGATCGTCATGGAGGAAACGCGCTTAGAGGAAAAAATCAAAAATGCCGATTTCGTCGTGACGGGTGAGGGCAGACTGGACGCCCAAACCGCCATGGGCAAAGCGCCTGTAGGCGTGGCGAAGCTTGCTAAGAAGTATCATAAGCCCGTCATCGCATTTGCGGGCGGCATTGGAAAGGGCGCGGAAGCGTGCAACAAAGCCGGCATCACGGCGTTTTTCCCCGCCGTGCGCGGAGTGACGACATTAGACGAAGCCATGCGCCCCGAAACCGCGGCGGAAAATCTCGCCGAAAGCGCAGAGCAGGTCTTTCGGCTTCTTACCCTGTGATAAGGAGGTACGGTATGCACGATATTTGGAACCCGTGGCACGGGTGCGTGAAGTGCAGCGAGGGCTGCGCACACTGCTATATGTATTTTCTCGACAGTCAGCGCGGGCATAACGGCGCGGAAATTTACCGCACAAAAACGGGCTTTCACTATCCTTTGAGCCGCGATCGCGCAGGCAACTACAAAGTAAAAAGCGGCGAGCAGCTGCGCGTGTGCATGACGTCCGATTTCTTTTTGGAGCAGGCCGATCCGTGGCGGCGTGAAGCGTGGGAGATCATGGATCAGCGGCGGGACATCTCGTTTTTCCTGATCACAAAGCGCCCGGAGCGCGTAGAAAAATGTTTGCCGTATAACTGGGGCGACGGTTGGGAGCACATCTTTTTCAACGTCACATGCGAAAACCAGCGCCGCGCGGACGAGCGCATCCCCATTCTGCACAGCCTGCCGTTTAAGCACAAGGGCATCATGACAGCGCCCTTGCTCGGCCCCATAGAGATTGAAAAATACCTCGCGATGGGGCAGATTGAGCAGGTTATCTGCGGCGGCGAAAACTACGACGGTGCGCGCCCGTGCGATTACGACTGGGTGCGCTCGTTGCACAGGCAGTGCGCAAACCAAAACGTCACGTTCTGCTTTATCGAGACGGGCACAAATTTCATCAAGGACGGTCGGCGGTACTTCCTGCCGAATAAGCGCGTGCAAAGCGAAATGGCGTATAAATCCGGCATATCGTATCAGGGCAAGCCGATGAAATTCAAGCTCGAAGACGATTACGGCCTGTTCGACGCCGGGCGAAAATACGAAAAATACTTCGGCCCCCAGTGCGAAAAATGCGGCAGCCGCATGATCTGCAACGGCTGCGCAAGGTGCGGTAAATGCACTGTGCTGGAGGGAAAATAGAAAAGAGGGTTTAGCTTTGTGTTGCTAAACCCTCTTGATTATTTACTCAAAGTGATTTCAAAATCACAAGGAGTAAGATTTTCACCCGCGTACTTGACTTTAAGAATGACATAACCATCAGGAATAGTTTTACAAACTGAATTACTTTTTGAGTAGTTTTCGGGATAAATGGTGATGTCTTCATAGCATCGATGTTGAACGTCGTTTGCATCATAGACAAGCAAAGAATAGAGCAGGGAAGAATTTTCATTAAATTTTGTTTCGGGTGAAAGACAGACAGATAAAAAACTGTGGTTACCGATTTCAATTTGCTCTGATTTACCGTAATAAACAGTGGTATATTCTGAATGCAACTCACAATCTGAAATCTGTAATGTTTCAGACATATTTGTGGATTTGCAGCTTGTCAAAAAGCAAAACAAGAGTAAGGTTAGAATAAAAACCGGCTTTTTCATATAGATAATTTCCTCTCCTTGAGTTTGATACCTTTAAACTAGTTTTCGCTAGTCCCATGTCAAATCAAATTCCCCATCAGTGCCATCAGGTATACTAATGCCGTTGGAAGACAAATTTTCATATTCATATTCGCAAACGGTTTCCTGTGCAATGGGTTTTGAAAATAGAAAGAATAGCAAAATTGCAAAGGAAACACCGATTAAAAAGCCTAACAAAAGGACAACAATAATGTGCGCGGGACGTTCAAAGAAACGTTTCTTTATTTTAAAAAGCAGAGATTTGCGAGAGGAAAGCGGTTCTGTCAAATGTCCGGTTGATAATGTCGATTTATCAAGTGATGATGTGTCGAGTGGTTCAGCTTTGGGTTCGTTTAGTAAATAATCAATAGGAACTTGATAGAGCTTGCTGATTTCAATTAGACGTTTTGAAGGTGGAACACTTGTCCCCAATTCCCAGTTAGAAACAGTTTGTCTGGAAATTCCAAGCTTTTCTGCCAATTCTGACTGAGTAAAGCCGAATTTCTTCCGTAATTGATATAGTTTTTCGTATAATTCCATGTTGTCTTTCCTCGCTTTAATTCTGCACAAAATCAGCCATAATGTAAACCAAATTTAAATGGCAGATGTGCAAATTTTACTTGCGTTTGTGTTTTTTAGCGAAAAATAAGTTGTATATGCTCGGATAAAACAAAAGGGATAAGAACTTTGTCGTTCTTATCCCCGGTAATTAACCGTTTACTTCACTTTCCCCGTCTTCTTCCGTCCCGTAAAAATCGAAACGCCGAAGATGACGAAAAGCAGCAGCACCGCAAAGCACATCCAGCTCACAAACACCGCCGTGCTCTTGCTGCTGAACATATCGTAGTAGCCTTTCAGGTAAATGATGACCACAATCAGAGGCAGAATGTACTGCATGTAAAGGCGAATCCAGTGCGGGAACTTGATGCCCTCGCCTTTGTTCGCTTCCTTGAGGAAATTCTCAAAGCCCCAACCGTTCTTGCGCACGCAGAACAGTACGAACACAAGGCTGCCCAGCGGCAGCAGATTGGAAGAAACAAGGAAGTCTTCCATATCCATAATGTTGCTGCCCTCACCCAGCGGCTGAATGCCGGAAAGCACATTAAAGCCGAGAATCGCCGGCAGGGAAAGCACTGTGATCAGCACAAAGTTCACGCCCACAGCCTTTTTGCGGCTCCAACCGCCGATATCCATGAAGAATGCGAGAATCTCCTCAAACACCGCAATGATGGTCGAAAGTGCCGCAAACGACATGAAGATGAAGAACAGCGTGCCCCAAATTCTGCCGCCCGCCATATTGTTGAAGAGCGTCGGCAGCGTGATGAACAGCAGCGACGGACCCGAGCCCGGCTCCACCCCGTAGGCAAAGCACACCGGGATAATGATGAAACCCGCCATCAGCGCAACAAATGTGTCCAGCAGCACAATGTTCACCGCTTCGCCCGTAATGCGCTTTTTGCGGTCCAGATAGCTGCCGAAGATCTCCATGGAGCCGATGCCGATGGAAAGCGTGAAGAACGCCTGCGACATCGCCGCAAACACCGCGTTGCCGAAGCCTTTCTTTGCCACTTCACCGAAGTCCGGCACAAGGTAGAATTTGATGCCTGCCGCGGCATTCGGCAAAAATGCGGAGTTCACAGCCAGCGCAATCATCAAGAGCAGCAGGGCAATCATCATGACTTTTGTCACTTTCTCAATGCCCTTTTGCAGGCCAAAGCCGCATGCACCGAATGAAATAACAATGGCGACAATCGCCCAGAACGTCAGCGTGCCCGGATTTGTCAGCATATCGCCGAACACGCCCTCTACCGCCTTGCCGTCCAAGCCGACAAACGTACCGGTTGCCTCCATAAATGCGTATTTCAGCATCCAGCCGCCCACCATGGTGTAGAACATCATCAGCAAAAAGCTGCCGAAAATGCTGATCCACTTCATGCGGTGCCATTTCGTGCCCTTCGGTTCCAGTGTATCGAGCGCCTTGCCCATGCCCATGCGGCTGCCGCGGCCCACGGTGAATTCGCACACCATAATGGGCAGACCCAGCGCCACAAGGAACACAAGATACATCAGGATGAATGCCGCGCCGCCGTATATGCCGGTAATGTACGGGAATTTCCACACATTGCCGATGCCGATGGCGCACCCGGCCGAAACTAAAATAAATCCCAACCGAGAACCGAATTTTTCTCTTTCTTTCATACGTTTTCCTCCCAAATTTTTTTCCCCTGTATATTTTAAAGAACGCATATTTGCGTTCTAATCGGGCGAGGTTATGTGCGGAAAGCGTTTCTTTGCCGCACAACTTCATAGAACATCACGGTCGCCGCAATATTCCTCACTGCATGTTTTTCAGCATGACGACCGCATCTCGCACGTATTCCGAGAGCGTCTTGTCCTGTACGCCCACTACGCTTACGGAGCAGCGGTTGACGGGAATCAGAATTTTCTTAGCAACGCATTCGGAAACGGCCGCTGCCATTTTCGGCGTGATCTCGCCCCAAAGCGCGTTTGCTAAAATAATGCCGATGGGTCCCACGATGACGTCTGCCCACGTGCAGTTTACCACAACGGGGTTTTCGCCTGTGGCGGCAGCGTCCGCACCGGCGCGCAGCATGGCGCTTGTGGCAAGGCTGTTCGTGCCCACGGCAACGACTTCCGCGTCCGGCATGTTCTTTTTAATCTGGTCGGTCAGTGCTGCGCCCATTTTGCCGCCCTGACCGTCAATCACGAGTATTTTCATCAAAATCAACCCTCCGTAGGTTCGTTTGTGTCGCCGTCCAAAACGGCGGAAACGGGAAGTTCGCCGTACATCAGCGACGTGCAGTTGATCTGCATATCGCCCACGGTGACGGGCTTGCCGTCCGAATACACCTCAAGCTTAGAAAGCGTCATGCCCGCAGCTTCATAAAATGCACGGAACGTCTTTGCAATGGCTTCCAGAGAAGACGTGGAGCTGGCGGAGTCTAAATATTCCTGCAAAGCGCCGGAAAACTGCAAACGCACCTCCAGCATTTCGCCGCTCTTCATCGTGGAGACAACCTCGCCGTCTTTAATGTAGTCGAGCGCGTCCAGCGTCACATCTTCCGGAAATGCGCCCTTTTCTGCCATTTTCTGCACGAGCACCGCACCGTCTGCGGGCAGGCTCTTATAGCTGTACTGGTCAAGGCCGCTGTCGCTCGGCACAAAAATCGAAAGCGACATGTTCACGGCTTCGCGCGTGTCTTCGGAAGCGGTCGGCTCCGGAGTCAGCGTCACGTGGCTCACTTCGCTCTCTGCGGCGGACGAGACCGGCGTGTCGCTTTCTAAAATCACGTCCGGCGTGCGCACGTATTTCGTGCCGAACCACCCCGCGCGTACGGCGACAACGCACAATAAACAGATTACGATGACGCCCACGGCTGCAAACGGCATGGCGCGGTCTACATTGCGCTTCAGACGCTTTGCGCGGCTGTTCGCGGTAAAATGCGGGTCTTTCGATTCATTCAAAACAGAATAATACACGCGGTGCAGAAGATCGTCCGGCGTTTCCAGGGGTTCTACCCATTCGCGCAGGTCGTCCTCGCTCATGTTCGCGGCTTTTTTGGCTTTTTCCAGCTGATTTTGCACGGCAGAAGCGGATTTTCCGGTCACGCGGCCGATAAAGCGCGTGTTGTCACCTGCACCGTAGTGCAGCGCCACCGCCGTCAGCAGCGTGTAATGCAGGCGTAAAATGTCGCAGAACTCTTTCGGCGTTTCAAACGGCATGTCTTTTGAACGCTGTGCGATCTGCTCGTCCGTCAGCTTTTTTCGAATTTTCTGTGCATAATAGTCCATGCAGGTTTTGTGCGTTGTGCGCAGCACCCAAAGGCGCTCCTCGCCTTCACTTTTAAAGGTTTGCGTGTCTAAAAAGTACTGCATAAATACATCGGAAAGCAGCGTAAGCGTCTCTTTGCCGCTTTTTGTGTGCATATAACAGATGCGGAACGCGTCGTCGCCAAAGCGCATCACGGCGCTTTGCAGGGCGGTTTCACTTCTTGTCTGTGGTTTTGCCATTTGCATCGTTTCCTTTCTCTGAGATGAGTTTGCGGCGGCGACGTTCTGTTTTCAGGTCGGAAACATCGCGGTTGATGCCGCTGTGCTGCAGCCACATGGCGATCTCGCCGCCGATGAGCAAAATAAACATGCAGGCATACAGCCATATCATTAAAATGACCAAAGCGGCAAGGCTGCCGTAGATGGTGGCGTAGTTTGCGAAGTTCTCCACGAAAACGGAGAAGAAAAACGAGAATAAGACCCACCCGGCAGAAGCCAGCGCTGCGCCGAAAAACGCGTTGCGCAGGGATACCTGCTTGCGCGGAATGGCAATGAACATCAACCAGAAGAAGAACAGCAGCAGGACATAGGACATGATGGGCTTAAAGCGGTTGATGAGCGTCGGGAACGCCGGCGGCATCACCGTGATGAGCCATTCATACAGCATGTCGCCGAAGACCATCAGGCCCATGCTGACAAGCAGCGTCATGACGAACACGACCGTGTATAAAATGGCTAAAATACGCATAAAAATATAGTTGTGGTTTTTGGAAACGTCAAAAACGGAGTAAAGCCCCTTGATCAGCGCCACCATAGCCGTGGAAGCGGACCAAACGCAGGTGATAGCCGTCATGGAAATGAGCGTCTGCGGCGCGTGCACCTCTTGAAATAAGTAACTGACAACTTCTTCCACCGGCGGCGGAAGCATTTGAACGAATGCCACGAGAAGCGAGGTGTCTTCAAACCGAATGACCTGCAAAAGGGCCAAAATCAGCATGAGGAACGGAATGAACGAAATGAGGATCCAGAACGAAACCTGCGCCGCGTAGGAGTCGATGGCGTCGTTATTCAGTTTTTCATAAAACCAGCCGAAGTGCTTTTTCAGCAGAATTTTCACGGCGCTTTCTCCCTTCTCACGCTTTCCTTACGTCTTATCGCGCAATTTGAGAACAGTATAACACAGAAATATAGAATTTTCCAGTGAAAAAGCACTTGACAAAAGAAAAAATGTGTATTATAATAAACTACGCTACATTATAGAGCAGATATGGCGGCATAGCTCAGTTGGCTAGAGCATTCGGTTCATACCCGAAGTGTCGATGGTTCGAATCCATTTGCCGCTACCATCTGGCCCGGTGGTCAAGCGGTTAAGACACCGCCCTTTCACGGCGGTAACACGAGTTCGATTCTCGTCCGGGTCACCAGAAAAAAGAGCCTTGTCAAAAAGACAAGGCTCTTTTTTCAACGAAATAAATTCCTTCGGAATTTGTGAAATTGCCCTTCGGGCAGTGAAATGTTGCTGCGCAACGTGAAATACCTGTGGTGTGTGAACCGCGCTGCAGCGCGTAGGGATTTATTTCATTTCAATTGATGCGTAGCATCAAATTTCACATTTCGCAGCGCGAAATATGTCACTTAAAAATGTCGAATCTTGTCAAATAAAACACGCCGTCCTCGAACCGAAAGCGGTTCGAGGACGGCGCTTTAAAATTTATTTATAAATTACACAAATAATCATTTAAAGTCGTGGGTGTAAATTTCGCTGCCGTCGCCGTTCAAGTAGACGAGGCGGACGTGCACGCCGGAGAGGCCTACTTCGCTTTCGAGTGTATCGGCGATATCCTCAAAGGTGGAAGCATTTTCTTCGCAGCCTTCTTTTAAAGCATCGAGCACGGACTGCTTTATGTCTTCGTCGGAGAGGTCGTATTCATCTGTGAACTGGTATTCATAGACGAGCGCATTGCCGTCTGCGTAGACCTTGATCGTCATGCTGTCATCGGTCTGATTTTCAATTTCGGCATCGATGGACGCTTTTACGTCCGGATCGGCGAGATAATCGGCGAGGGAGGCAAACATGGCTTCCCCGGTGGAGGCCGAAGATTCGGATTCGGAGGACGCAGTGCTGTCTTCGGAGGCAGCTTCGGAGGAAGAGGAGGACTCGGCGGAGGTGCTGCTTGTGTTCCCCCCTACGATGGTTTTGGCGGAGGTGCAGCCTGCAAGCGCAGAGAGCGTGAGCAGACCGGCGAGTGCCAATGCGCAGAGTTTTCTGAGTTTCATTTGGTTTTACCCCTTTGTACTCTATAAAAATAGAGAAAATTTTGGCGGATTTTGTTGCCACCATGCACTCAATATAGCACATGGGTTTACAAAAATCAAGAAGCGTACGGCGAATTAAAAATTTGGAGAGGAAAGGAAAAAGCGGGACAAGGATTCCGGACGACAAGGCGGTAAAATTCATATTTCTTGGAACAGGCATGACTGAAATCATGCCTGTTCCGCTTTTATCGGCTCATCTTTTTTGACCATCGACCGTTTTGTAAGCTTATTATGCCGTTCGGGCATAAAGGCTGTGTTAAGCAAGAGAACTTTGGGGCGATTGAAACAGCAAAAGACTGGCTTTTACAACGCGGTTGACAAAATGGATCATTTCCTCTTTGCTGTACTTGTCATAGCCCTCCACAACGACATGCATCAAACCATTTGACAGATGGGTATACATCATCTCAAGCTCTGTTTCGTCGGCATTGGGCAGCTCTTTCCGCCAGTAAGCAATGCTTTCCTCCTTGGCCAAAGCAATCATCCGCATGAGGACCGTTGCGCTTGTATTCCCCAGAATCAAAACCCGGCAGGCGGCCTGATTCTGATCGACCATATCGTAAATGGCTTCGATCAGTGCCGTCACATCAAACAAATTGACATAGCGAAGGGATTTCTCAAAGGCGTCGATGAGTTCATTCTCAATGCTCTCCATCAGGGCAAAGCAATCGCTGTAATGGGCATAGAAGGTGGCGCGGTTAAGCTGCGCCAGCGCACAAACCTCCTTCACCGTAATTCTGTTTACGGGTTTTTCCTTCAGCAGCTTCAGAAAAGACTGCTTGAGCACCATTTGCGTATAGCGTTTCCTTGCGTCCATTTTCTCCATATAGAGCCCCTCCCAAAAAAGTTTACAAAGAAAAGCAACACTTCAACAGACAATGTTGCTTTTCTTTCAGTCGTATGGCAAGTGCTGATTGTTTCCGTCTTTCCTCTCAAGTATACTGTACTTGTGAAAGATAATCAACACTTGTATGCTTATTTGAGAGGAGGCTTTTTGCATGTTTGATCAATATCTTGTTACAGGCGCTACCGGCTTCCTCGGTAGGGCTGTTGCGGAGGAGCTGGTACGCCGCAGAGCGCAAGTGCATGCGCTTGTGCTGCGTGATGACCCCTATATCCATTTGCTCCCCAAAGAAGTCCATACCGTCATCGGTGATGTGTGCGTGGAAAGCTCGTTGACAGACTTCTTTGCGGATGCCGACAGCCGTACCTGTGTGATTCACTGCGCCGGTATCGTCTCTGTCGCGTCCAGACCCGGTTCGAAACTCTATCAGGTCAATGTAGGCGGGACATGGAGGGTTCTTCGGCAATGTATGGAGCATAATGTGGGCAAAATGGTCTATGTCAGCTCCGTCCATGCCATACCGGAAAAGTCAAAGGACTGCATCATTACGGAAGATTGCGAATTCTCTCCGGGGCTTGTGGACGGAGATTACGCCAAAAGCAAGGCAACTGCAACAGAGCTGGTTTTCGATGCGGCGGAGCGCGGGCTGAATGCCAGCATTGTCTTTCCCTCCGGCATCATCGGGCCGGGCGATATGCAGGGAGGGAGCTTCACCTCAATGGCGAAATCTTTTCTTCGCGGAAAGCTGCCCTTTGCCGTTCGCGGCGGATATGACTTCGTGGATGTACGGGATGTGGCAAAAGGCATTCTCGACTGTTCCGAGAACGGAGAACCCGGTAAGGGATACATTTTGTCCGGCCACTATGTTACCATTCGCAAGATGCTTCAGCTTGTGGGAAAGACCGCAAAGCGGAAGTGTCGCCCCATCTGCCTGCCACTGGGGCTTGCAAAGCTGGCGGCTCCATACTATGAACATCGAAGCCTGAAGAAGCGAAAGCCGCTGTTTTTCACACCTTATTCCGTTGCCGTACTTGCCTCAAACGGACAATTCAGCCATGCCGCAGCGTCGGAATGCTTTGCATATCATCCGCGCCCGGTGAAGGATACTTTGCGGGACATGACAGCCTGGCTTTTGGAGCAGAGGAGAAAGGACGAAGTGTGACCTCACCTAAAAGCACCTTGGGCAGGCTGCGCATGCTATTGGCATGACCTGCGGTTCCGGTTGCTATCCGTACGTATCCTGTGATATAATTTGACCAAGAGAACGCGGAAAAGCCGTCCGACCCGCGCTTTCGGGAACAGTACCGAAATTCCGGCAGGGCAAGCGCCTGGCGGATACCCCTCTGCATTTGGAGCACCCGCAAAAAGGAAGTGAACGCTATGACCTGCGACGAGACTTTTTACCACCGATATTTGAACGGCGACGATGCGGGGCTGGAGGCCCTGATGAAAAAATACGGCAATCCGCTAGCCCTGTATATCGACGGGTATCTGCACGATGTCCACGAAGCAGAGGATTTGATGCTGGATGTTTTCGCCTATCTGTTCACGAAAAAGCCTCGCATCCGGGACGGTGGCTTCAAGGCATATCTGTATAAGACGGCGCGGAATATGGCGCTGCGCCATAAGAGCAAGCGGAAGTGTCTGTTCCGTTTGGACGAGCTGACCGATGAATCGGACGGGCAGCTGCTTGTGGAGGAGGTTATCCGAACGGAAGAACGAAACCGCATTCTGCACTTCTGCATGGGTGAAATGAACCCGGATTACCGGGAGGTTCTATATCTGACCTATTTTGAGGGTATGAGTTACGCACAGGCGGCGGAGGTTACGGGAAAAACGGTAAAGCAGATTACCAACATGGTGTATCGCGGAAAGGAAAGCCTGCGAAGGCTTCTGGAACGGGAGGGGATTACAAATGCGGAGTCATGAAGAGCGCATCGCGGAGACAAAGCGGCGCATCGCCAAGATGGAGCGGGAGAAACGGCTGCGGCGCAATACGATTACCGCGGCTTCCGCTGTGGCGGCGTGCCTTGCGCTGATTGTGGGTGTGTCTTTCGTCATGCCTGATATTGCCGTAAAAATTCAAACCGGCGGCTATGCGGGCTTTGAAACGGCGGCAAGCATCTTTCACGGCGGCGCGGCCTTGGGATACATCGTCATCGGGCTTCTGGCATTTCTTCTGGGCGTGTGCGTGACTGTTTTGTGCTTCCGGCTGCGGCAAATGAATCGGGACGACACACAGGATAAGGAAAGCGAGGAACGGCATGGAGCTGATTGAGAACCTGCTGCAGCTGCTGGTCACGTTCGTCGGCGCGCTGCTTTCGGGCATATCCTACCGGAAAAGCCGCAGGCAGGCGTATTTTCTGCTGCTGTGCTTCTACGGCTGCTTTGCCCTCGGCGCGCTCTACTGGACGCTGTATCTGCTGCTGTTCGATACCACGCCGAAGGTGTTTTATGTGTCGGAGTTCGGCTGGGTGGCCAGTGTGATTTTTCTGCGGATATTGCAGGCCACGCTGGCAGGCGCGGATGAGCACAGCTTCCGCTGCCGCAGGGCGTGGCTTGCGCCTGCGTTCGGCGTGCCGTTGCTGGCGTTCTACTGCACCTTCGGGGACATTCTCTCCAACCTGATCTGGTGCGGCATGATGATATGGCTTTCCTATTGCGCCATTCGAGGGCTTGCCTATGCAGAGACCCGGACGGGCGCGGCGCGGAATATGCGGTACTTCCACATCGGCGTGCTGTGCTTTGCGTTCGCGGAGTACTTGCTTTGGACGGCGGGCTGCTTCTGGCCGGATACTTCCCCGGCAAGCCCCGTCTTCTGGTGCGATATGCTGCTGACGCTGACCATATTGGGGCTGCTGCCCGCTGTGAGAAAGGCGGTGGACGCATGACCTATATTGAAAACATATTCCTGTGCATGGTGTCCCCGCTGCTGGTGGCTGCTCTGTGCATGGGCAGGCGGCATCTCCGCTTTTTTCTGTTCTGCATCGTCGGAATGGGTGTGTGCCTGCTTTCGGCCTACATCAATACTTTCCTCGCGTCGGTGTGTCAGGCGGACGCCCTTGCCGCCACGGCGGAGATTGCGCCGGTGGTGGAGGAGATGATGAAGCTGCTGCCGCTGGTGTTCTATCTTCTGGTGTTTGAGCCGGAGGGGGATAAAATCAAGGCTGCCGCAATAACAGTTGCCCTTGCCTTTGCCACCTTTGAAAACGTATGCTATCTCATTCAGAACGGAGCAGACCGTTTCTCCTTCATCTTCTTCCGTGGCTTCGGCACGGGAGCCATGCACGTTCTCTGCGGTCTGATCGTGGGCGGCGGGCTTGCCTATGTGTGGCAGCGGACGTGGCTGAAGATTGCAGGCACCTGGGGGCTGCTGGGCGCGGCCATCACCCTCCACGCCGTTTACAATCTACTCATCGCCTACGGCGGTGCGGCGCAGTATGTGGCCTACGCCCTGCCGGTGCTGCTGGTAGCGGCGGGAAGACTGTCTACGTTCCGTTTATCGCGGATGAAATAACCGAACATTCACACCTTGAGAGCTGCTTTTTGGCGGCTCTCAAATTTTTTTGGAAAATTTTGCGTTTTGGGTGAGAGTTTTTCCGATTTTATGTACCTATATAAGTGAAAGGGTTTTTAGGCCACAGTTTCAGACAAACCGGAGAGGAGGGTCAAACTGTATGTACGATACCGCAAGACGGGTCGCACTCGTCCGGCAGCGGGTACGGAAAAACACCCGCCGAAGGCAGCAGCATAGTATATACGGACTGAGTGCCGCGTGTATGCTGCTGTTCGCGGTGCTGATGCAGGCGATAAGCACGGTCGTCAGGCCGGGACAGACCGCCGCATGGGGCGTGTTCGGCGCGATGCTGCTGCGCGAGGATGCGGGCGGCTATGTGCTGGTGGCCGTTGTATCCTTTGCCGCTGCGGCGGCAATCACCGCGCTGTGCATGCGGTTCAGAATCAGAGAAAACCGGAAAAAGGGCGGGACAGGCAAGCCGGACCCGCAGGAACAGGAGGGAAAAACGACATGAAGAAACGAATACTCAGCATTCTGCTTCTATGCTGTATGGTGCTGACCATGATGCCCGCAACGGTCTTCGCGGCGGATGGAGAGGTTGCCGCACGCGCGTCGGAAACGGGCGGCCTGTATGAATACCACGAGGCCTGCGGCGCAGACCCGGCAGGGGCATCCGATACTATGATGCCAAAAATGAGGAGCGGGGCAGCCCGTCCCGCTGCCACCCAATTTACCTATACGTTACATTACGATGCCAACGGCGGAAGCGGCGCACCGCCAAGTCAGAGCGAGATTAGTTCGGCATTATCTGTATGGATCCCCATATCAGAAAAAATTCCAACCCGTGACGGATATACATTCAAGGGTTGGGCGGATAGCCCGTATGGGAAGCCGAAATATCTTCGCGAAGAGGGATATTATTGGAATTACCTGATGGTACATCCGTCTTTGAGCGAAACCATCTATGCCGTATGGGAGATACACAATCATAGCTGGGGCGAATGGACCTCCAACGGCAACGGAACGCACACACGCACCTGTACCGCGGACAGCAGCCATACCGAAACAGGCAACTGCTCCGGCGGCAGGGCTACATCCACGGAGAAGGCTGTTTGCGAAACCTGTCATACGGCTTACGGAGAGCTTTTGCAGCCTGCCAAAACGGTCATCACCACCCCGCCCACGCTGCGCCTTCCGGCCTATGTAGGAAATGAGTATACCGACAGGGCTCTCAGGGGCGGCGAAGCGAAGGCCGAGAGTACGGGCGTCGTCGTTCCCGGCACGTTCAGCTTCAAGTATTATGAAGGCGGCAGAGTACACCCGGGCGAAAACCATATGGTGATCCTCTTTACCCCCGACGATACGGAGGCATACACCACGGCGGAATGTATCCTTACCGTGACGGGGACAAAGCGCACGGTCACAAGAGTCCCGGACGACGTAATCATCACAAACAAGCCCATTGGCACGGCGTTTGAGGATCTGGGGCTTCCTTCCGGCGTCAAGGTAGAGACCAACACCGGCGCGAGCTACAGTCCCGTGCCCGTGACATGGGACGGCTCCACCTATGACCCGAACAAATATGGCGAGCAGATCATTACCGGCGAGCTGCATGTTGAACAGAGTCACTACAAGGATGATCTGGAGCCGACAAGCACGGTCAAGGCCACCGCAAGGATAACACTCATTGACGACCGCGTCTTTACGCCCACGCTGGAGCCGCCCACCTATTCCAAGCAGCTCTACGGCGGAGATCTGTGCTTCCTTGTCTTTTCCGACAAGTACCTCTCCGGCGGAACGGCCACGGTGAACGGCGAAACGGTTTCCGGCAAATTCACGCTGGACAAAGATCAGAAAATATACGGACATTCATTGACGGAGAGCACGCTATTGCAGGCGGGGCAGCTGCAACTGAAGATCATCTTCACGCCCGACAACCTGAAGCGGTATAACAAGGCGAAATGCACCGTTGATGTGAACGTCGTTCCCCGCACATTCAAGGAGACCAGGGCCGGACACATTACCAATGAAAAATTCGGAACGCCATTTGAGGAGCTGAATCTCTCGGATTCATTCAGCTTTTATGCGGTGGGCGATGAAAAAGATCCCGAGGGAACAGGGATGGACTTCGGTATGAATGTCGTCACCTCATGGGACAGCTCGACCTACGACCCCAATTCGTTTGAGGAGCAGACCATCTACGGCGAAGTCAACCGCGCCGAATTGGAGAAGTATTTCACCATACCCGATGGCACCGACCTCCGAGCCGTGAGAAAGGTTCAGCTGCAGCCTGACCCGACCGAGACGGAGATCACGCAGCTGCCCGTATTCCGATGGAAGAACGGCGATTTTACGTTGCCCGACAACACCATATTCACCTGGCGAAAGCTTCAGGTGGGAACCTACAACGATGAAGTCGGCACGCTCGTCGGCGGCGTGGCGAAGGTCAAGGGTACGGATACCGTCGCCCCCGGCACGTTCTCCTTCAAGAATTCCCCGCCGTTCTACCTCCGGACTCCGGGTGAACACGATGTGACGGTGGTATTCACGCCGGACGACCTGCGTCTCCACAAGCCGACGGAGATTACCATCAAAATCAACGCCGTCAAAAACACCATCAGGAATATCGATGAACCGGATCCCATTACCGATAAGCCGTTCGGCACGCCCTTTGCAGAGCTCGGCTTGCCGGAAAATGTGTGCATCAATGCCGTTGACGGCGCATGGCGCTGGATCAACGTGGCATGGGATGAATCGTCCTATGATGCGGAGTCCGTGGATTGGCAGACCATCATCGGCACGCCGGTGCTTAGCGAAGATGACGGAGACATCTTTCAGCAGCCGGAGCCTGCGGTAACAGCCGCGATTCGGGTGAAGCTTATCGATAACCGCCCCCCTATGCCGCCGACAATCGTCGCGGAAAGCCTGCCCGACGGCATGGAAGGCGAGGCTTACAGCAACCGCTTGACCGCCAAGGGTACCGCGCCCATCACATGGAGCATTGTGAGCGGCGTCCTGCCCGAGGGGCTTAGCCTAAACGAGGACACAGGAGAGATAAGCGGCACGCCTGCCAGGGAAGGGACCGAGGTCTTTACCGTCATGGCGGTAAACGATTTGGGTGAAGTTATTAAGGAGTTTTCCATCACGATAGCCAAGGCTCCCGAGACGGAATACGCCGTCACCGTCAGGGACGACGGTTACGGCACGGGCAGCGCGGATCCCGTTTCGGCGACGGCCGGAACGGAAATCACCCTGACCGCTACGCCAAACGCGGGCTACCATTTTAAGGAGTGGCAGGTTATGAGCGGCGACGTGACGGTAAGGGACGACAAGTTCACTATGCCCGGCAGCGATGTGGAGGTCAAGGCCATCTTCGAGGAGAATGCGCCGCCTACGCCCACGGAGTACACCGTCACCTTTGACGGAAACGACGGTACGCCCTCTGTCGGCAGCATGACCACCACCAAGCAGAAGCTGACCTCTCTGCCTGATGCTTCCCACAGCAAGCACAGCTTCAACGGCTGGTACACCGAAAAGAGCGGCGGCACAAAGATCACGACGGATACCGTGTTCTCTGCAAATACCACCGTCTACGCCCACTGGACGCATACCGGCGACAACAATCCGCCCGTCAACTACTACACGCTGCGCTTTGAAACAGGCGGCGGCAGTGCTATTCCCGGCGTGCGGGAAACGTACAATACCTACATGGATTTGACCAAGTATGTTCCCACTCGGCACGGGTATACCTTTGTCGGCTGGTACAGCGAACAGAGCCTTGTGAACAAGGTCTCAGACATTTATCTGACTGGGGATAGGACTGTGTATGCCGGCTGGCGCGCAGTTACAATCCCGCAGACCGGTGACAGCGGTCAAATGAATTTGTGGAGCACCGCGCTATGTGCATCTTTTGCCGGATGCGTTGCACTGATCGTATGGAAAATCAGGCGTCGGGAGAAAAAGTCACTGTAAATCCTCAAAAGTAAAAGTCTTATCTTCAGGAGCGCGGGCAAATAACCCGCGCTCCATACTATTTTCCAAAAGCAGTAAGGTGGCTGCCCTTTAAAAGGACAGCCACCTTACTTTTCTGAGAGGATAAATCCGTTTGTTAGCCTGCGTCGGCGGCAAGAGCCTGGTCGATGAACTTTTGCAGCTTCTCCGCTTGATTTTTTTCCGTGATGGCGCCTACGATGGGTTCGCCCACGATGTTGCCGTTGCGGTCAACCACATAAGTGGTAGGATAGGCAAAGATGTTTTCGGTAAACTTTCCCGCCTCACCATCGGAGTTAAAATACACATTCTGATAGGTAGCGCCCTTCTTGGCCAGTACATCCTTTGCTTCGGAAATTGCTGCTTCGTCGCCGTCCAGCGTGAAGGTGTTGACGCCGATGAGGGAGCCGCCCTTCTCCGCAAGCTCTTTGTTCAGTGCATCCAGCTCGGAAAGCTCGCCCACGCAGGGATTGCAGGTTGTGAACCAGAAATTCACCACGGTGACGGCGTTGGCAGAGAACAGCTCGTCACTTTTCACCGTATTTCCATCCAGGTCCTTGCCCTCAAAGGTGGGGAATTTCTGCATGCTGCCGTCATCGGGCGGCGTGGTCGTGTCGTTGCCTGCGGGCACGCTCATAGCGCCATCCGTAGATTCCTGTGCTGCCTCGGGGTACTTTTCCTCAATCATGGTCAGCTTGGTTTCAATGTCGCGGATCTTCTCCGCCCCCTCCTTGAGCAGCTTCAGCTCATCCGCTGTAAACTGATCCTTGGCAGATTCGATTGTACTGAGTAGGAAATCACCGTAGTTTTTGCCGTCCTCCTGCATGGTCATGCCCTTGTCGGCTGCCATGAATACCTTTTCCCAAAGGGCTGTGTTCTCCGAGAGAATGGCGTTTTCCTGCGCCATCAGATCTTTGTGCATGGCGACCGCTTCCTCGGCATTCTTCGGTTCGCTGCTCATTCCGTCCGCTTTGTCTCCGTTCTTTGTGCCGCAGGCTGTCAAAGACAGCATCATCAGGGCGAGAAGCAGCAGTGCCAGCAATCGGCCGGCCGTATTCGTTCTATTCGTTTTCATCTGTTTTTTTCTCCTTGTTATTATTGTTTGTTATTTTCTGCGGCTTTTTTTGCCGCTTTTGTTTTATCTTTACCGTCTCCGAAGCCGTAACGGAAGCGCACGGCGCCCGTCGGACAGGTGCGTATGCACATTCCGCAGCGGATGCACTCGGTATGGTTGGGCGCTTTTGTTACATCCACATCCATCTTGCAGGCTTTGGCGCATTTTCCGCAGGATACACACTTGTTTTTGTCCACCTTTATCTGAAAGAGAGACACCCGGTTGAACAGCGCGTAAAACGCTCCCAGCGGACAGAGCCACTTGCAGAAGGGACGGTAGAATATTACGCTCAGCACGATCACTGCAAGCAGGATACCGAATTTCCATGTAAACAGGCTCCCCAGCGCCGACCGGATACCGGAATTGGCAAGGGACAGCGGGATGGCCCCCTCCATCACGCCTTGCGGACAGAGGTATTTACAGAAGAACGGGTCGCCCATGCCTACATCGTTTACAAGGAACGCCGGCAGCAGGAAAACCATCACCAGCAGTACGGCGTACTTGAGGTATCGCAGGGGCTTGAGTTTCTTTGTGGAGAACTTCTTCGTGGGAATTTTATGCAGCAGTTCCTGAAACCAGCCGAAGGGGCACAGAAAACCGCAGATAAAGCGTCCAAGCAGGACGCCGAGCAAAATGAGAAAGCCTGTGATATAATAGGAAAAGCTGAACTTGGAAGAGCCCACTACCGCCTGAAACGCCCCGATGGGACAAGCGCCAGAGGCTGCCGGGCAGGAGTAGCAATTCAGCCCGGGCACACAGACGGTTTTCCCTGCGCCTTGGTACAGTTTGCCCTTGAGAAAGTTCGGCAGGTGCAGGTTGGTCAATAAAGCGGCCCCCGCCTGTATCCAGCCGCGGAAGCGGGACATAATCTGTGACGCGCCCGAAAATTTCTTACCCAATGCCTACACACTCCAGACATAATTTAATCGCTTTGCTCAGTACCGTCGCGGCCTCGCCGCGCCATGCGCCGAAGCACAGCATGGCGATACCCACAACCAGCAACGCGGCCTGCGCCGCTGCTTTTTTTGCACAGCTCAATTTTATCACCCTTTCGCTTTTACTGCCATCATCATAGCACAGGAAAGATAAAGTCTCTGTTAAGAACGAAAATTTAATGCAGATCTTATCTGCTTTTGCTATAATAAAGAAAAAGGAAATGAAAAGGGGGACTCTTATGCACCTTTTGGTAATTGAAGATGAACGCGCCCTATGCGAGACGATTGTCCGCAGTTTGCGGCGCTTGGCATACAGTGTGGACTACTGCTACGACGGGGAAAAGGCGCTGGAACTTCTGGGTGTGGAGCGCTACGATTTGGTACTTCTTGATCTGAACCTGCCGGGAAAGGACGGCATGACCGTGCTGCGCACCTTGCGGCAGACAGACCGCGAGACGCGGGTGCTGATTCTCTCCGCACGCGGCGAGGTGGAAGACAAGGTTGAGGGCTTGGATGCCGGGGCCAACGACTATCTTGCAAAACCCTTTCACTTGGCTGAACTGGAGGCCCGCATCCGCAGCCTGACCTTGCGGCAGTTCACCCAGCAAGCCGTATTGCTGACCTGCGGGGAGCTGACGTTCGACACACGCTCCCGCACCGCTGCCGTCAACGGGCAGCCCCTGACACTCACACGTAAGGAGACGGGCATTCTGGAATATCTGATGGTGCATCAGGGACGGCCTGTGAGTCAGGAAGAGCTGATGGAGCACGTCTGGGATAACAGCGTAGACAGCTTCAGTAATTCTATCCGGGTTCATATCTCCGCCCTGCGCAAGAAGCTCCGCGCCGCGTTGGGGTTTGACCCCATCCGTAATCGCATCGGCGAAGGCTATTTGATGGGAGGAGAGGAAACATGAAGCGACTTTCCTTGCAGTGGCGCATCACTCTGATGACTGTCCTGCTCATCGGTGTCACCTGTGTTGTCATGAATCTGCTGCTCTGTTCCTCCGGTGTGTACTATATGGACACAATCGCGGACACCTTACAGGGAGGCGACACGGTTATTATGAACAGTGAAGGCGCAGAGAGCTTTAATCCGCAGCTCGTAACGCCCGATGAGGATCTGACCATTGTTGTCAACGGAGCGCAGGGGCGCTTTCGCATGACCAACTGGTATATTACGGCTGTGGTGACACTGCTTAGCGGCGTTCTGGCCTATTTTGTCAGCGGACGTGCCCTCAAGCCGCTGCGCAGCTTTGTGTCTCAGGTGGAGAAGGTGCAGCTGAACAACCTGGCGGATATGAGGATTAACGAGAATGTTCTGCCGGAGTTTCGGCAGCTGAGTTACTCTTTCAATCAGATGCTGGAGCGGTTGGACAACGCCTTTGCCGCCCAGCGGCAGTTCACCGGCAACGCTGCCCACGAGCTGCGCACGCCGCTGGCACTGATGCAGGCGCAGCTGGAGCTGTTCTCCGCGGAGCATCCCGATATGCTGCCGGAAACGGCGAAGTTTCTCGCGCTTTTGCGGGAACAGACGGAGCGACTGACACAGATGACCAAAACGCTGCTTGAAATGAGCAATTTGCAGCAGGTGGCGCGAAACGAGCAGATTCAGCTTGCCCCGATGGTTGAGGAGGTCTTCACAGATCTCGCGCTTTTGGCAGAAAAGCGCAATATTACGTTGGAGATGGAGGGAGACGGCTTCCTCATCGGCAGTGATGCACTGATTTACCGACTGCTTTTTAACCTGACGGAAAATGCAGTCAAGTACAACCGTTCGGGCGGCTCGGTGAAGGTTTCTGTTACGCAGGAGCCGGAAAAGATTCTGATCCGTGTTTCCGACACCGGCTGCGGCGTCCCGGAGGAATACCAACAGAGCATCTTTCAGCCCTTCTTCCGGGTGGATAAGTCCCGCAGCCGGGAGTACGGCGGCGTGGGGCTGGGGCTTTCTTTGGTATGGGAGATCGCCAATCTCCACGGTGGTGGCGTCCGGGTGGAGGAGAGCTCGAAGAAGGGCACCACGATTGCGGTGGAGCTGCCGGTACAGGGATAAGGCACTCGAAATCTCCGGTGAGCCGTTCGCGGAATACGAACAGATTTAGAAAAAGCAGCGGTTTTGCGATGAACAGAAGGGAAAGTGATGAACACATGAGAATCTTATATGAGCTGTCTTGGTTATGGGAAATGCTGGGCATCGCGCTTGCTGCTGCAGCTGTCTGCGTGACTTGTGCCGCACTGATTTGCAAAGCAACGAAGAGGCGGCCCAACAAAAAAATGCTGGCAGTCGTAGGGGTGGCCGCATTTGCCGGTGCAATTCTGGCAGTCCTTCTGATTGCGCGGACACCGATGCCGCTTTGAAGATATTTAATCCTTCGGCAGCTTGGTCGACAACACGAAGAAGCCTGCCGACACAATTTGTGATCGGAGAATATATAGGCTGTTAAAAAAACTCATGCTTTCACCGCTTGAAAGCATGAGTTTTTCAGTGTGCCGGTATGGACAGCCGCTGGTGTGGTCGGCTTTTTACCTGCGATTCCATTAAATGTGTCGTTTTTTAAGGAGCAGGGCGAGCGCCGCGAGGCTGCCTGCGCAGAGCGTCAGCCAAAGTGCGGGGGCAAAATCATCGCCCGTTTTGGGGTGGTTCGTCGGGCTTGGGGTTGCGGTCGGCACGGCAGTCGGTACGGCTGTGGGAGCTGCCGTAGGTGTCGCCGTGGGCTCCGCTGTCGGCGTGGCCGTCGGTTCCGCTGTGGGCGTTGCGGTGGGCTCTGCCGTTGGCGTAGCTGTGGGTTCCGCAGTAGGCGTTGCTGTGGGTTCCGCAGTAGGCGTTGCTGTGGGTTCAACGGTAGGTGTTGCCGTCGGCTCCGGGGTCGGGGTCAGCTCGGGCGCGGCGATGGTGAAGGTGTTCTTTATGCCCTCATTGGCCAAAGATACGGAAGATAGGGAATGGCTGACTGCTATGTCATTGCCTGCTTTGTCATGCGAAAGGAAATTTATGGAGCCTGTTACGGCTGTTACTTTATAATTTCCCGGCTCTAACGTGTAGGGAATCAAGAGACTTACACGTGTAGTTGACAGTGCGCTACCATTCGCATCAAATTCTGCATGTGTGAACGCAGGATCCGTGTCGATCACTACGCCCGTCAGCACGGTCGTAGCATTGGTATCCGTATTCGTAACGGTGAAGGACATATCTGCTGACAAAGAAAGGTCGTTAATGGTTATGTTTGGTGATAGTTTGATGCTTGCCGAAGACGACACTGGCGCGAATGAAATGCGCAGCTGCCCGCTGGTGGGTCCCGGCTGTCCCGATGCTGCGCCTACGATCACCACGTCCTCTTGTTGACAGCCTGCCACTGAGAGCAGAGCGAACAGCAGAATGAACACGACTCCGATTTTTATACCCTTGTTTTTCACGGCGTTACCTCCTCATAAATTTGAACGGTGTTTGTTGTGTTCATTATACCATGACATGGTGTGAACGTCAATTAGAATATGCTTAGAATTTATTCGTTTTTATTTTACAGCGGGCAAAATTTTCCGTTGCAGCGGGCAAAACGGTTTTTCTTGCAAATGGGTGTTGCTATCTGCCGTGGGGTATGGTAAAATCAAGCTGTATGACCCGTTCTATAATAAGAAGAACGAGGAAAAAGAGAGGATTGGTTCAAATCATGAAAAATATAAAAAAGCTGCTGGCTGTTCTGCTGGCCGCGCTGCTGTGCGTATCTGTGACGGCCTGTGCAAACAACAGCTCTTCAAGCACGGCGGTCGCAACGCTGGAGACATCTTCTACGGCGAGCGAGGGCGAGACCGCGGAGAGTACCGACAAAGACCCTGCGGGCTATGACGATGATATTCAGGGCCTTTGCAAGTATCTTGAAGACTGCAAGGTGGCAGCGGGCGAAAAGGTGCAGATGTCTTACGACGTCATCGGCGCCGAAAACGGCTATAAATATGTATACCGCTACGCAGATTCCGCTGTACAGCTTGAAGTGTATGAGTTCCCGGCGGAGCTTTCCGAGACCGCTAAGGCGCTTCAGGACGCTGTGCGCGCAGACGGCACGTTTAAGGTGCTGGATAACACCGTACCGGGTTATCTTTCAAACGACGGCCGCTTCCTTTTGATCTACACCGACGCGAAGTCGGAAAAGGAAGACGCGAATAAAACACACAAGGAGCACGTTCTGAAGTGCTTCAATACGTTTGCGGACGCAAAGGCAAAATAAAAATTATAGGGGGCGGAAAGGCATGTGCTTTTCCGTCCTTAGTGCTTTCTTATTTTAAAAAATCGGCGGCGGTTAGGCATAAATGGGCATGAAACGCACCGAGAGGGGAGTTATACACCATGAACACACAAGATACCGTGCACCGCAAAAGCGCCGCAGAGCTGCGCATACGGCGCGTGATGGACGCACTGGAGAAAAACAACATGCAGGCGTATTATGCGCCCACGTGTGCGGACGCCGTAAAGATCGCAAAAGAGCTGCTGCAGCCGGGCGATGTGATCTCCTGCGGCGGTAGCGTGACGCTGGATGAGACCGGCGTGATGGATTTAATGCGCTGCGGGGACTATGAATTTTTGGACAGAACAACCGCGAAAACGCCCGAGGAGCGCGAGAAGCTGTACCGCGAGGTGTTTTCCTCTGATGTGTTTTTGACGGGCACAAACGCCGTTACGGAGCACGGAGAGCTTTATAATGTAGACGGCAACGGCAACCGCGTGGCGGCGATGCTGTTCGGCCCGAAAAAGGTGCTGGTTTTTGCGGGGTGTAACAAGATTGTGCGCGATATAGACGACGCCGCAAAGCGCGTGAAAAGCTGTGCGACGCCCGCAAATGCCCTGCGGCTGAATTTGGACACGCCGTGCACGCACGGGGCATGTCCCGGCACGGACGGCGAGCTGTGCGCGGGATGCCGCTCGGAAAATCGCATCTGCGCGATGTACACGGTTTTGGCACGCCAGCGCGTGAAGGGCAGAATTCATGTTATTCTCATCGGCGAGGAGGTCGGTTACTGATATGAAAGAAAAGATACAGGCTTTTATGGCAAAACGACAGGCGAAAGGAAAGCGGTCCTACGAGATCGACATGTGCAACGGTCCGCTGCTGGGCAAAATTCTGCGCTTTGCGGTGCCGCTGATGCTTTCCGGCGTTTTGCAGCTGTTTTTTAACGCGGCGGATATTGTGGTGGTCGGCCGCTTTACCGGCCACACGGCACTGGCGGCGGTGGGCTCTACCGGCGCGCTTATCAATTTGCTCATCAACGTGTTCATCGGCCTTTCCATTGGCACAAACGTGCTTGTGGCGCGCTATTACGGCGCACAGGATGCAAAGCAGCTGAGCGAGACCGTACATACCTCTGTGCTGACAAGCCTTGTGAGCGGTGTTGTATTGATTGCCGTGGGCGTTGCGTTTGCGGAGCCGCTGCTGACCCTGATGGGCACCCCAGAGGACGTTTTGGGTCAGGCGGCGCTTTACATGCGCATATACTTTGTGGGCATGCCGGCGATGATGCTGTACAACTTCGGCGCGGCGATTTTGCGCTCTGTGGGCGACACAAAGCGCCCGCTGTACTTTTTGACCATTGCGGGCGTTGTAAACGTCATTTTGAATCTGTTCCTCGTCATTGTGTTCCATCTCGGCGTGGCGGGTGTTGCCATTGCGACGGTCATTTCGCAGGTGATTTCTGCGGGACTTGTGACCATCTGCCTGATGAAAACGAACGCTTCTTACCGTTTGGAGCTGCATAAGCTGCATATCTATAAAGATAAGTTTTTCGGCATGATGCGTGTCGGCCTGCCGGCGGGCATGCAGGGCGCGGTGTTCTCCATTTCGAACGTGCTCATTCAGTCCTCTATCAACTCGTTCGGCTCTACCGTTATGGCGGGCAGCACGGCTGCGGCCAACATTGAGGGCTTTGTGTACACTGCGATGAACGCGTTTTACCAGACGGCGCTGTCCTTTACCGGGCAGAACATGGGCGCGAAGAAATACGACCGCGTGGCGAAAATTCTGCGCATCTGCATTTTGTGTGTGACCGTGACGGGCGTTGTGCTCGGCTGCGGCGCGTATTTGCTGGGCACACCTTTACTTTCTATATATACGTCTGACCCGGAGGTTATCCAGTACGGTTTGGAGCGTATGCTCATTGTGTGCGTACCGTACTTCCTTTGCGGCATTATGGACACGCATGTGGGCGTTTTGCGCGGCATGGGGTATTCGATCATGCCGATGATTGTATCGCTTACAGGTGCGTGTGCGCTGCGTGTGGTGTGGATCCTGACGGTCTTCCAGATGAACCGCACGCTGTTTATGCTGTTCCTCTCGTACCCGGTGACGTGGGCCGTGACGGCGGCCGCGCATTTTGTGTGCTACCTTATCGTGCACCATAAGATGATGGAAAAGGCGAAAGCGGAGCAGGCCGAGGCGGCAAAAGCATAAAGTATACTTATATATAAGAAGAAACGCGTTGTGGGATGACCGCAGCGTGTTTCTTCTATATATAAAGAGAAAAGCAGAACCGCAAAACAAAAACGCGTATTTCTATAACTATATATAAGAAGATATAGGGCAGCATTGTAAAGCTTTACGATAACTTCACGGCGATTTTAAGTGTTTTAAAAACTTTTTTCGGATAAAATCAGAAAGATTATGAGGAGATTCAGAAGTGAAAGGACACTGATGCGCCAGATATATAAGAAGATGTGCTTGAAGCTTTGGGGTACAGAGAGGGGCTTTTGCAACTTTAAGACCACCTTTTCAAAAAGTTTTTCTTGATTTTTTCAAAAAAATTTCGTAAAATAGTTTGCGTAAGCCATGTATATGGGCATGTAAATGCAAAAATGCCCATTCGAAGATACGCTATATATTGTGTTTAGACCAAAGAACAACATATAGATGTAGTTTTTCGAAAAAAACTTAAAAAAACTTTCAAAAAAGTGTTGACAAAAGGGGTTGTACGTGGTATTATAGTCAAGCGCTCGAGAGAGACGGCAAAAAACTGAAAGCGAAAAGCTTAAAAGGAAAGC
>OLSE01000749.1_pt1 | contig 35089 bp, 24 predicted proteins | sample 1673191 | NCBI WGS metagenome assembly OLSE01 (sample SAMEA3136764, study PRJEB25190) | human gut metagenome | biome: human gut; feature: human-associated habitat; material: faeces | place: Austria | collected 2013
TAACTAATTGTTGTACGAGATGATTCCCATACGGTATAATATATATCAAATGTCATGATAGGATGGAATAGGGAAATGAAGAAAAAACTCACATATAAAGGCGTAATTGGGGAAGTCTTTGCGTTAACAGGAGCGGTGGCAATTATTGCAGCAGCTGTATACTTTTTTTTGGTACCGAGTCATACAACAGTTAGCAGCATTTCCGGTCTTGGAATTATACTTACGAATTTTATACCGTTGCCGTTGTCGGTAATTACGATGATTCTGAATGTGATATTGCTGCTCATCGGATTTATTACCTGCGGGAAGGAATTTGGTATGAAAACGGTCTATACCAGTATTTCATTGCCAGTGTTTATCGGAATATTCGAGAGAATATTTCCAAATATTGAATCCCTGACGAACAGTCAGGAGTTGGATGTGCTGTGCTATGTATTAGTAGTCAGTGTAGGACTCAGCATTCTGTTTAATATGAATGCATCTTCCGGCGGGCTGGATATACAAATCTAATAACCGCCGCATCTGGCGCTGAGGCATTACGGATATGGCAGAGAGAGCAGCCAAGTATTATCGTGTTGGATGTGATGATGCCGGACATGGATGGCATAGAAACAGCCAGACAGATCCGGAAACGGATAGGGAAAGAGATTACCATTATTGTACTGACATCTTATGAATTCAGTGAGATTGAAGAAGAAGCAAAGGCTGCAGGCGTAGATGCTTTTATTGCAAAACCGCTGTTCCGTTCCCGGCTGACGGCTACATTGCGGCAGTTTACTTCAGGAAGAAAAGAAAAAACAGCAAGAAATTATCTGGATGAGCTGTCAGAATCAGACTACACGGGAAAAAGGATTCTGCTGGTTGATGATAATGAGTTGAACAGAGAAATTGCTGGTGAAATTCTGCAGATGACAGGGGCAGAAGTGGAAACAGCAGAAAATGGAAAAATCGCAGTTGAAAAAGTGGAAGCTTCTCCGGAAGGATTGTATGATCTTGTTTTTATGGATATCCAAATGCCTGTCATGAATGGTTATGAGGCAACTGCAGCAATCAGGAGCCTTCCGGGTGAAAAGGGAAAACTGCCTATTGTTGCCATGACTGCCAATGCTTTTGCAGAAGATGTACAGCTGGCCAAAAATACAGGCATGAATGGACATATCGCAAAACCGCTGGATATGAATAAGCTGAATGATGTTCTGGAAAGTTGGCTGTAATTGCTTTCCAGATGTATAAAAACTGGTGGGGAGGGGCACCGAAACTATATGGTATTGAAATATTGTCATGGACACATGTCTTGAAAAGATGATGGCAGAACAATATGTCGCTGTGATATAATACAATAAATGATTTTATGTGGAAATTCGAAATTTTGGAAAGAGAATAAAAAGCGGATAAACTTTACGAATAAAACAGAAAACTTAAAGCTATTTAAGACTTTTTAAGTATGAGGAAACTGTATGGATGATTTCAAAAAACTCACAGAGCAACTTATGAAAATATATAGTAATGCTGAATCAGTAAATGATTTGGGTATAGAAAATTATTTTGATGAAAATATCAGTCTGATTGGAACTGGGAAACATGAGTTATTCGCGAATCTACATGAGTTTTTAGAATCATTTAAATTTGATGTAAAACGAAGAGGTAAAATCAGAATCGAAGTACAAAATTTACATCAGATAGAAGAACGGCTTGATGATGACCATGTTCTTGCACACGGAACAGTAGATTTTACTGGTCTGTTTAAAGATGGTTCGATCTGTTTTAAAATGGAGACAAGATTTACGATTATCTATAAGTGGACGAATGGGAAATGGCTGGTTCAGCATCTGCATCAGTCAACACCAGATTTGGAACAGATGGACGGCGAAGAGTTCCCTGTTACCTTGGGAAAACAGGTAAAAAAAACCCGGCAGGCATTTCATGCATTAGGCACTGCCTATTATTTGATTTTAAGGTTGGATTTAAAAACAAAGCGTGTTGAACTTGTCAAAAAAACCCGAAAAATGAATGTTGATATTAAAGATAATAATATCGAATGGAATCCTCAGGTCGAGACTATTGAAAGGATTATAGCAGAACCGTTTGTACAGAAGTATATGGAATTTTTTGATATACAAACCATGGCGGCACGGCTTCATAATAAAGAATCTATGTCTTCCGAATTCAAATTGAAGGAAGGATCATGGTTTCTTTCTATGGTAGTTCCTCAGAATTATGATAAAAATGGAAATGTCACATCAGTATTGATTGCGAATCGAGATGTGACAGATGAAAAAATGCGGGAATTAAGACAAGAGGAGGAATTGCGGGAAGCTAAATTAAAAGCAGAATGTGCAAATAAAGCAAAATCGTCATTTCTGTTCAATATGTCACATGACATCCGTACTCCTATGAATGCAATCATTGGTTATGCCGAACTGGCATCCAGACATTTGCAGGAAACAGAAAAACTTGGCAGATATCTTGAAAAAATTCAAATATGCGGAAAAGAACTTTTATCGATGCTTGGTAATGTTCTGGATCTTGCAAGAATTGAAAATAATAAAGTCGAAATGGAATACACTGTTTCGAATGTTCATGAGTGCTTTGAAAATTGTATCATTATGTTCCAGCAACAGGCAGAAAGTAAAAATCAGACTCTCTCTCTGACAGAACAAATCATGTATCCGTATGTATATATGGATGCACCACATCTGTCAGAAGTCTGTCTTAATATTATAAGCAATGCGATAAAGTATACAAATACAGGAGGTATGATATCCTGTAATGTTGTACAGAAATCCTGTGAAAAAGAAGACTGGTGCAATATGATCATTACCATTACCGATAATGGAATTGGTATGTCTGAAGAATTCCAAAAGCGTATTTTTGAAACTTTTGAAAGAGAACGTAACACGACATTAAGTCATATTGATGGCAGTGGCATTGGAATGGGCATTACAAAAAAGCTTGTAGAGCTCATGGATGGCACAATAGAAGTGGAAAGTAAGCAGGGTGAGGGTTCCACATTTACAGTAACTATTCCTTGCCGAAAAGCGTCAGAAGACGATTCTCTGGTGAAGAAAAACAGTAATCTGTGCAATAAGAATTGCCTGAACGGTGTTCGGATTTTGTTGGTTGAAGATAATGAGATCAACACTGAAATCGCAACGGAATTATTGACGGAAGAAGGATGTATTGTTGAGACTGCCAATGATGGTGTTGTATGTATTGACATGATTGAAAAAGCTGATGCTGATTATTACAAGATGATCCTTATGGATATCCAGATGCCGGTTATGAATGGATATGACGCTACATTAACTATCCGAAAGATGAAGGATACGAAAAAAGCCAGGATCCCAATTATTGCGATGACTGCCAATGCTTTCGCAGAAGATATACAAAAGGTTCTTTCTGTTGGAATGAATGCTCATGTTGCAAAGCCTGTTGATATGAATATTCTTGTCCCAACAATGATGAAATGTTTAAAAGAATAAAACAATCTGGAGATATACATCAGACAGAGAACTAAATAGAAACAAAGGAGCAGATATTATGAAAGCATGGGAAAGACTGATCAACTATGTGACAGTGCGTACGCCGAGTGATGAAGAGAGTGAGACAGTTCCGTCTTCTGTGTGTCAGTTTGATCTGGCGAGGAAGCTGGAAAAAGAAATGAAGGAACTTGGCCTGACAGAGGTAGTCCTTGATGATAAGTGCTATCTGTATGGAAAACTTCCGGCGACGGAAGGAAAAAAAGAGATTCCGGCACTTGGATTTATCGCACATATGGATACAGTTTCTGATTTTTGTGATCATGAGATCCGACCGATGGTTACCGAAAATTATGATGGCGGGGATCTGGTACTTGGCACAAGCGGACTGGTATTGAGTCCGAAGGAATTTCCACATCTGACAGGGCTAAAAGGACGTACACTGCTCACTTCGGATGGAACAACGATTCTGGGAGCAGATGACAAAGCAGGAATTGCAGAGATTCTGACTATGATTGAAAGAATCCAGACAGAAAATCGACCGCATGGCACGATTTGTGTAGCATTTACTCCGGATGAGGAAATTGGAATGGGAGCGGAACATTTCAATCTGGATCAGTTTGGCGCAGAGGTTGCTTATACTCTGGATGGTGACAGTGAAGGGGAGATTCAGTACGAGAATTTTAATGCCTGCAAAGCAGAATTTAAAATCAGGGGATTTAATGTTCATCCGGGTGAAGGAAAAGATACGATGATCAATGCCAGTCTGGTTGCGATAGAGATCAATAACTGCCTGCCATCTATGGAGACACCGAGAGGAACCGAAGACTATGAGGGATTTTATCATTTGATCAGCATGCAGGGGGAAGTCGGTGAAGCGAAACTTAATTATATTGTCAGAGATCATGACAAAAACGGATTCGAAGAGCGGAAGAAGACTCTTCGACTGATAGAAAAGAACTTAAATGCAAAGTGGGGCGAAGGGACGGTAACGCTTAAGATTACTGACCAGTACCTCAATATGAAAGAAATTGTAGAAGAGCACATGCATCTGATCGACCATGCGAAAAAGGCATGTGAGGCAGCAGGTGTGGCACCATTGATCCTTCCAATTCGTGGAGGAACCGATGGATGCCAGTTAAGCTTCAAAGGACTGCCGTGTCCAAATCTTGGAACAGGTGGACATGCTTTTCATGGACCATATGAGCATATCAGTGTGGAAGGAATGGAGAAGAGTGTGGAGCTCCTTCTTGCCCTGATTCAGGAATATACGAAATAATCTACGGAGTTGCAATAAAACGGTTAACATGCTCCATTGTGGCTTTTATAATCGAAAGATCTGCCTGTACATCGCCGGTCTCCAGAGAGTGATTGGCATTTGGCGTAAGAAAAAGAGGGACTTCTTTTTGTTCAGCCAGTGTACGGATAGAGCCTGTTTCTGCCCATGGATCTGCAGTACCGTGAAATGCAATGCTGCCGGGACGAGCAAAGGAAAAAGTGTCAGTCAGAGGTGTGAACAGGATGCTTTTTCCTTTTATATTATGTCTGGAAGCATAAGCGGAAGCGATAACTGTACCGATGCTTTTGGAAATAAAGAGAATGCTGCCATAGGAATTCCAGTCGATGTCCTGCAGAGCCTGTTCTGTTTGTTCATAAGCAAGCTCAAAAGCCTGCTTCATTTTTGCGTGATCACCCTTGACATTCTCAGGGAGGGTTCCATAGGATACAGCGAGAATCTGATACCCATAATGTCTGGCAAGACGGCTTGCATAATACAGGAGTGGTTTGTCAGCAGTATAGCCGATTCCCGGGAAAATTACTGCCAGTTTTGGGGCGCTTTTATCAGAATCATAAGTATATGCAGATGCTTTGTCATAGAGCATTTGCTGATGAATTTTTTCCTGAAGGTCTTTTAAGGTCACAGAGATTGTATAAGGCTCTTCCGGGAGATAATCATAACCGGTGAGAACACCGTTTTCTTCCATGGCATAAACAATGTGCAATGCCCCCATAAGTTCCATATCGTCTTCAATATCAGAAAGTAATTCTTCGTATGTTTTCATCTTGATTTGTTCCTCGTATTTATATTTTATAAAATTCAGTCATGTGTATAAAAAACAAAATAATTATTGCATGTTTTATTAAAACGGGCAAGGAAAATTGAAAAACTCCTGCCAGTTACCTGGTTAAGGTGTCAATAAAATTGGGGAATAGCTTGCAAATCACGATCAAATAAAATATGATATAGAGATATTAAACTATACAATGTAAGGAAAATATATGAAAAACAGAAACAAAGGTTTTACACTTGTGGAACTTGTGATCATCATTGCAATTCTTGCGATTCTTATAGGTGTTCTTGCACCGACTTATACCAAATATATAGAAAAAAGCAGGGAATCAACTGATCTTGCAAATGTCAGGACGGCGTATGACAAAGTGGTGATGGAAACGGGAATAGAGGGAAATGAAGACGTAAAGGAAATCGTTCATCTGAAGCAGAAAATAGACAAATGGCAGTCTTCAGATACGGTGACAATTGCGGGAATCACGCATTCTAACAGCGACCCTGATACTGTTAACTGGAAGGGATATCCCGTTGCGGACGGAATATGCGAAGTTTCCATGAATCCTGAAACCGGTATTTTATTTGACTGGAAAACCGGAAAAGGAGACAGTGTAGAAAACGATGAAGTAAAAGAATACTGGTTTAACCCGGAAGAAAACTTCGACAGAGTTCTTCAGGAAAGTAATGCATTGAACGGTGTAACTGGCATCTTTGAAATCGATTCCAGATGCCAAAAATCTACTATGGTTCCAAGGATAGAGACGAAGATGGCATCTGACAGTCTCCTTAAGAAAGGAACCTGGGCATATTATGGAAAGGCGAAGGATGCTAGAAAACGTGCTTTGCTCTGGACTTCTGTTAATACAGATGTTGTCGGTGCGAACCAGAAGATTCCTGTGATTGTCTGTACGGCAGATAATAAATATTATGTAGCAGAATCTACAACCGCCAAACGTACAGGATATGGCCCTGATTACGTTGCGATTGCAGCGCAGATGAGCACAGGCACTGCAAAAAAAGAGCTGGATGAGACCGCAGTAAAATATGACAGTCTTCAGGCCGCATACGACGCATATAAAAAACTACTCACAGATGGAAAATATAAGCAATATAAAAATTCGTTGGATTTTAATATTCATTGGTGAAGGTAACTGGTGAAGATGGTTATTCCTTTGCAGTTTACTGGTTGCTTTTATTTCTCCGACAAGCTATACTAATCTGAGCGACAAAGTATGGATTGGAGGATTTTTATAATGAAAATTGCAGTAACTTATGATAATGGAAATGTTTTTCAGCATTTTGGAAAAACAGAAAACTTTAAGGTTTATGAAGTAGAAGACAACAAAGTTGTTTCAAGTGAAGTGATCGGTTCTAACGGAACTGGACATGGTGCCCTGGCCGGACTTCTGGCAGAACAGGGGATTGATGTACTGATCTGCGGTGGTATTGGAGGAGGTGCGCAGACTGCACTTGCGGAGACAGGTATTCAGTTATGCTCCGGTGCACAGGGAAATACAGATGAAGTAGTAGAAGCTTATCTGAAGGGCGAACTGGAATCAGCAGGAACAACCTGTGACCATCATCATGAAGAAGGACATTCCTGTGGAAACCATGAGGAAGGGGAGTCCTGTGGAAGCAGCTGTGGCGGCTGTGGTTCACATAAACCGGCATTTTCCGGACCGAATGTAGGAAAGACATGCCGTACACATTACAAGGGAACATTCAACGATGGCACACAGTTTGATTCTTCCTATGATCGTGGACAGCCGCTGGAGTTTGTCTGCGGAGCAGGACAGATGATCAAAGGCTTTGATGCAGCTGTTGCAGACATGAAGGTCGGAGAAATCAAAGAAATCCATCTGATGCCGGAAGAGGCTTATGGACAGCCGAATCCGGATGCGATCTTTACTCTTGAGATTGAACAGCTTCCGGGTGCAGAGGACCTGACAGTAGGTCAGCAGGTATATTTGTCTAATCAGTATGGGCAGCCTTTCCCGGTCAAAGTTACAGCCAAAGATGAAAAGACAATTACATTTGATGCCAATCACGAGATGGCTGGTAAAGAGCTGAACTTTAAGATCGAGCTTGTAGAAGTAAAATAAATGTCGAAGAAGTGCGGAGTTTGTCAATAAGTTTCGAACTCTTTTGATGGACGTACACAGTGCGGCATGCTAGTATGGAAGAAAGAAAATTATGTAGCTGTCTGGCGGCATTAAAGGACAGTGATATGATTCGTTTCTGCTTTATTCTGTGCGGCATGCCGCTTCTTTTGTTCTAAGACCGTTCTGGTTGAGAAAGGGAAATCTCCATGTTTTACTTGCGTTGTCGGGCGAAATTTCCATGTGTAATGAATAGGATATGATGAAAAAAGACCGGAATGCGTTGTTTCGGTCTTTTTATGTGGTGGAAACTGATCTATCAGGGTATTCTTGAATTATCTGAATTCCACGGCATGTTTTCTTTTCCAGATGGGAAATAAATTTCGCTGGCAGACGTAATTCTTCCGTTGTTCAATGCTTATGGAATGGAAGAATGTTTTCCACATATCAGTATATTCATCTTCATAAGATTCTGTCTTTTGTAATACCGAAAATTCATCGTCCGTCAGATAGCGCAGATAATTTTCACCATCTTTTACATGTACACAGGCAGTTTTGCGGTTATCATCGATGATCATCCAGTGTTCGGAGGGCATACGGTTGGCAAAATGGTTGCCAACCAGCATGATTACATCATTCCTGGGCTCCAAATGACTGACATAGACCTGGTTTTCCAGACTTTGAAAACGGGCAAATTCCCGAAAATGATGCGCTTCATTTGATACCTGGCGCCGGAGTTCGAGAAGATTCATTACATGTGGATTCGTATATTGCTCGACTACAGTACTGCCAATAGCAAACCCCACCCGAAGAAAGTCATAGATTGCCTGCAGAGCGTTCTCATCCGCAGACAATGAGGCGTAGTAGATGTTCATGTATGCAGTTTCAGAGATGCTTCTCCGAATGGAGCGTATAACCTTTTCTGCTTTGGAAGGATCACCATCCACATGGATATATTCATCAAACATTGTTTGTTGAAAGATAGGTTCTTTCTTTAGTCCAATCTGGTTATGACCGACTTTTAGGGCTTCTGACCAGGCATCATAGATGCAGGTCATGATATCCGTTAAGCGGTCCTGGCAAGTATATATTTTCATATTTTTATTCCGTATTCTGATCCTATATGTAAAAGTGGCTGGAAACTGGCAGAGGGAAGTTTAGCCGATCCCAAAATCAGCGAGAGTCATCTGGGAATAAGATTCATTGGAATGTTGTACTTTCCAGGAATCTTTTGCATCTACCTGAACCAGCTGTCGGGTGATATAGGCTTCTTCAATGGGAGTACGATACATTTGTCTGCCACCGCAGGTGATAAAATAATGTGCGCGTTTCAAAACTACGCCCATTCTTTTCAGATTGTTAAAATTCAGACGGCCATATCTTCGGGCATAGGTTATACGGCCAGCAGATTTGGGTCCGATTCCTGGAACCCGAAGCAACGTGGCATAAGATGCTTTTTCAACTTCTACCGGAAAGTGTTCCAGATGGCGCAGCGCCCAGTCGCATTTGGGGTCCAGCAGTTCATTGAAATTTGGCTGGGTTTCAGATAACAGTTCATCTGCCTGGAAGCCATAGAAGCGTAGTAGCCAGTCTGCCTGATACAGGCGATGTTCCCGGAGAAGTGGAGGTGGAGTTCCAATCTGAGGGAGAATGGAGTCATCATTTAACGGAATATATGCCGAATAGAAGACACGTTTCAGATCAAAGCCCTGGTACAGAGCCTGGCTGGTCTGTAACAGAGTATAGTCACTTTCGCCAGTGGCACCGATGATCATCTGGGTACTTTGCCCTGCCGGAGCGAAATTCCGTTTCAGATCAGACATGTCAAGAGGTGCCAGCTGACAGGCATTTTCCCATGTCAGGATATGTTTCGTGAATTTATTTTTATCACGGGAGATAAGATTCGGATCCTCTTTTTTGATAGGTGTATTGTTACTGAGTTTCGCATCGGTATTCTGCATATTGAGTTTTTCTCTGAAGATTTTCTTGGAATCGTCTGAGAAAATACCATTTCTTAAAAACTGATTTCCCCGGCTTCGATCCATATATGCAGACTTTCCAGCAGCTATCCGGTGAGAGGCAATAGTACTTTGTACTTTTCCCATGGGATTCAGGATATTCTGCATGGTTTTATTGGGGGCAAGAGAACGCAGAGCTGTTTCTGTCGGAAGTTCCAGATTGACACTGATGCGGTCTGCCAGATATCCGGCCGCGGCAAGCAGCTCGTCAGAGGCCCCGGGAATTGTTTTTACATGAATGTATCCGTTGAAATGGTACCGGGTACGGAGGAGCAGCAGTGTCTCACACATTTTTTCCATGGTATAGGTCGGATTTTTTAAGACACCGGAGCTTAAGAAGAGCCCTTCGATATAGTTCCGTTTGTAAAATTCAACGGTTAGTTCACAGATTTCCTGTGGCGTAAAGGTGGCGCGGCGTACATCATTGCTGGCACGGTTGATGCAATATTTACAGTCATAGGCACAATGATTTGTCATCAGGATCTTGAGAAGGGAAATACATCTTCCATCAGCGGCAAAACTGTGACAGATGCCACATGCCTCTGCATTGCCGAGCTCTCCTTTCTTTCCGCGTCGGCTGGAACCGCTTGAAGTACATGCGACATCGTATTTTGCTGCATCTGCCAGAATCTGTAACTTTTCCTGCGTTGTGTAATTATTATTTGTAATCTGTGTGATCATATATCTATTATACAAACATATGTTCTTGAAATCAAGAACTTTTTAGAACATTCGTTCGACAAAAGCTCCAAAAAGCTACCCATTGCAATGTCAGGGCGAGGAAGATTATAATAAGAAGAAACAGAAACCGGAAAAGTCGAAAAAATTAGTGTTGCACTCGTAAAAATACAATATATTGATAAAAACTTTCAAAATACAACTACAAATTGTACAAAATTAAAAGCATGCGTTAATTAATTGACAAAGGTGCTTTCAATAGTGTACACTAGCGGCGTGAACGAGGGAGAGTTCACATGTAACTATAATAAGATTCCGGTCTTATTTTTCTTTTAGGAGAAAAGTTAGACGGGACATACGCGGAATAAATTCTATTTTAGAGAGGTGCAAAAATGAAAAACTTTTCACAGTGGGAAGGTTTCAAAGGAAACCGTTGGAAGGAAAAAATCGACGTTCGTAACTTTATTTCAATGAACTACACACCATATGACGGAGATGCTTCCTTCCTGGAAGAACCTACAGAGGCTACAAACAAACTGTGGGGAAAACTTCAGGAACTTCAGAAAGAAGAGCGTGCAAAAGGCGGCGTTCTGGATATGGAGACAGAGGTTGTTACATCTCTGACAGCATATGGCCCGGGATACATCGATGAAGACCTCAAAGATCTTGAAAAAGTTGTTGGTCTGCAGACAGACAAACCGCTGAAACGTGCATTCATGCCATACGGTGGTATCAAAATGGCAGAGCAGGCATGTGAGACTTACGGATACAAAGTAAGTGACAAGATCAAAGACGTTTTCCATAACTACGAATTCAAAACACACAACCAGGGTGTATTTGATATCTACACACCAGAAATGAAAGCAGCCCGTCACAACAAGATCCTGACAGGTCTTCCGGATACTTATGGACGTGGACGTATCGTTGGTGACTACAGACGAGTAGCACTGTACGGTATCGACGCTCTGATCGAAGGAAAACAGAAAGACTTTGCAGCTTGCGACCGTCAGGGTATGAGACGTTATGACTTCCAGCTTCGTGAGGAAATCGCAGATCAGATTCGCGCACTCAAAGGCATGAAAGTTATGGCTGAAGCTTACGGATATGATATTTCACAGCCGGCTAAAGATGCAAGAGAAGCATTCCAGTGGCTGTACTTCGGATATCTTGCAGCAATCAAGACTCAGAACGGTGCTGCAATGAGTGTTGGACGTATCTCTACATTCCTTGATATCTATATTGAAAGAGATCTTGAGAACGGAACTCTTACAGAGAAAGAAGCTCAGGAGCTTGTTGACCACATGGTAATGAAATTCCGTATGGTTAAATTTGCACGTATTCCTTCTTACAACCAGCTGTTCTCCGGTGACCCGGTATGGGCAACTCTGGAAGTTGCAGGTATGGGACAGGATGGACGTTCTATGGTAACAAAGAACGACTATCGTTTCCTGCATACTCTGGAAGACATGGGACCGGCTCCGGAACCGAACCTTACCGTTCTGTATTCTTCAAGACTGCCGGAAAACTTCAAAAAATATGCAGCTGACATCTCCGTACTGACAAGCTCTATCCAGTATGAGAACGATGATGTTATGCGTCCGGTATGGGGCGATGACTACAGCATCTGCTGCTGTGTATCTGCTACTGAGACAGGTAAAGAAATGCAGTTCTTCGGAGCTCGTGCAAACCTTGCAAAATGCCTTCTGTACGCTATCAACGGTGGTGTTGATGAGAAGACAAAACAGCAGGTAGGACCTCAGTATCAGCCAATTACTTCTGAGTACCTTGACTATGACGAAGTAATCGCAAAATATGACAAGATGATGGACTGGCTGGCTCATCTGTATGTTGGAACACTGAACATGATCCACTACATGCATGACAAATACTACTATGAAGCAGCAGAAATGGCTCTGATCGATACAAAGGTTGACCGTTCCTTCGCAACTGGTATCGCAGGATTCTCTCACGTAGTAGACTCCCTGTCCGCTATCAAATATGCAAAAGTTAAAGCAATCCGTGACGAAGACGGAATCACAACAGATTTCGTAGTAGAAGGTGACTTCCCACGTTATGGTAACGATGATGACAGAGCAGATGAGATCGCAACAACACTGCTTTCTACATTCCTTGAGAAACTGAAACATATCCATACCTATCGTGATTCAAAACCTACTACTTCTATCCTTACCATCACATCCAACGTTGTTTATGGTAAAGCTACAGGATCCCTTCCGGATGGAAGAAAAGCAGGCGAGCCGCTGGCACCTGGTGCTAACCCGTCCTACGGCGCAGAGCAGAACGGACTTCTTGCTTCCCTCAACTCTGTTGCAAAACTGGACTATGAAGATGCTCTTGACGGTATCTCCAATACTCAGACCATCAACCCGGATGCTCTGGGACATACAGAAGAAGAACGTACAGAGAACCTTGTTCATGTACTTGACGGATACTTTGACCAGGGTGCTCATCACCTCAACGTTAATGTATTTGGTAAAGAAAAACTGATCGATGCAATGGAACATCCGGAAAAAGAAGAGTACGCAAACTTCACAATCCGTGTATCCGGATATGCAGTTAAATTCATCGACCTTACAAGAGAGCAGCAGCTGGATGTTATCGCCAGAACCTGCCACGACAGAATGTAATAATGAGTGAAGAAATCAAAGGATATGTCCATTCTCTGGAAAGCTTCGGATCAGTAGACGGACCGGGCGTCAGATATGTGATATTCCTGAGTGGATGTGCAATGCGCTGCCAGTTCTGCCATAATCCGGACACCTGGAAAATGGGAGAGGGGCAGCAGTACACCCCGTCTCAGCTTCTGAAACAGGCTCTTCGCTATAAGAATTACTGGGGTAACAAAGGTGGAATCACTGTGAGCGGAGGAGAACCGCTTCTCCAGATTGATTTCCTGACAGAACTTTTCCGTCAGGCAAAGGCAGCAGGAGTTCATACAACTCTTGATACCAGCGCCAATCCTTACACAGAAAAAGAACCTTTTTATTCCAAATGGCTGGAGCTTATGAAGTATACTGATCTTGTCCTTCTCGATATCAAACAGATTGACGAAGAAGAACACATCAAGCTTACAGGACAGTCCAATAAGAATATCCTGGCAATGGCACGGAAATTGTCAGATATGGGAAAACCAATGTGGATCCGTCACGTACTTGTTCCCGGAGGCAGCGATAAAGATGAGTATCTCCACAGGCTTGCTGATTTTATCCATACTTTAAAAACAGTGGAGAGAGTCGAAGTGCTTCCGTACCATACACTCGGTGTATTTAAGTGGGAACAGCTGGGAATTCCTTATCCGCTGGAAGGCGTCAGACCGCCATCCGAAGAACGGATCAATAACGCCAGAGAAATTCTGGGAGCGATATAAACCGGTCAGAAGACTGGAAATAAAAAAGATCTCAATGCCAGTGATGGCAGGGGGATCTTTTTTATGAATATAGTGGTCGGAAATGCTTTTTCTACTTGACGATCCATGCAGTTCATCATACTCTTTTGTAAGATGTTTTGTTATGTAAATTCATAAGTTACAAAGGTCAAGGGAAAATACACAGGAAGGGAAAAGGTACAGATGAAAAACTGGGACAATGTAGTTTTGGTGCCGGAGTTCGATGAGCAGGGTGTTGCCTGCTATCGTCTGGAAGGCGGAGATTATGAAAATGAGTATTATGTTATTTCTGAAGCAGAATCAAGAAAGCTTCTGAATACACCGGAAATAGTAGGTTATGAGGTATACAACTGCCTTGTTTCTTCGACTTCTCAGATGCTTTATTATCTGAAGGAACAGAAGAAGGTTACGACAGCAAATATTCTTTCTATTCTTAGAGGCGCGCTGAACTATCCTCTGGAAGAGGCATGCTACAGAGAGCATATCCGTGTTCATGATATCAGCTTTCTTTCCAGTGAGCGTGTATTTGAAAAAGAAGAGATCGCAGGTCTGGAGATCAAGTACAGCAAACTTACTATGGTGCCGGACAGCACACTGATGATCGGTGACATCATTGCAAGTGGAGAGACTCTGATCCACTGTCTTCGCTATGTGACTGATTTTTACAGAGATCATGGCGCAAGACTCCGTAATATCATTATTTTTACAATCGGCGGAACCAAGGGAATCGATATCCTTGAGAAGCTTACTGCAGAGATCCGTGAATTCTGGCCGGAGTTCGAAGGCTTTATTACTGTTTATTATGAAGGAATCTTCAGTACCTATCAGGACAAGGGTGTTTCCGGGATCAACCTTCCGGACGTGGATTTCTACTGGAAGGGTGGTATCGTTGCGCCTGAATTTAGAAGAGAGACACTTTCCATGTGCAGCCCTCTTTTTGAAAAATGTATCATCTACGATGGTGGTGCAAGACGTTATGAGATCCATGAGCATGTAGAAGAGGTTCTGGAATTTTGGGAAGGAATCAAAGAAAGAGCTGACAAGATCGATTTCAAAGAGCTTCTGGATGAGAAACTTGGTTATCCTACTCCGATCAGCTATGAAGACTGGATCAAGGCAAACCACTATCAGAAGGTTCGCCCGGCAGATGCAAAATGGCTGTATCGTCAGGAACTTGGATACATCGAAAGTATGAAAGATATCACATTAAAAGAACTCGCAGAGCAACGTATCGGTGAATTTACGGGCGCACTGCGAAAATATATTTTAGATTAAGGAAAAACGGGGAGAACAAATGAGTGAAAAAATGACAACAGCAAACAGCGCAGAGCAGGGAAAGGTGGATATTGACTTTGCAGAGTGCGCGGTTCCGAAGTGGAGCAGGCGCCGATTTGTGACAATGTTTATGATCATGCTTGGATTTACTTTCTTTTCTGCAAGTATGTGGGTAGGTCAGGAAATGGCAGCAGGACTGGACTTCTGGGGATTTATCAAAGCCCTCCTTCTGGGTGGTGCGATCCTTGGTATTTACACAGGTCTGCTTGGTTATGTAGGTGCAGAGACAGGCTTAAGCCTTGACCTGCTTTCCAAGAGAGCGTTTGGAGAAAAAGGTTCTTATATTTCTTCTGCGCTGACAAGTTTTACACAGATCGGATGGTTTGGCGTAGGTATTGCAATGTTTGCAATTCCGGTAGCACGTGAACTTTTTGGCGGAAGCACTGCGGTAGAATGGGTGCTGATCCTGATCGCAGGAGCATGTATGACTGCATCTGCATATTTTGGAATTAAGTCTCTTACCGTGATCAGTTATATTGCCGTACCGCTTGTTGCAATTCTTGGAACAGTGGCAATGATCATGGCAGTTAAGCAGGGAGATGGAACGATCGTTGATCAGTTTGCCAAATCCAGCGGTTCTCTGAGTGTCATCGGCGGCGCAGGACTTGCAATTGGTTCTTTTGTATCAGGAGGAACTGCAACACCGAACTTCACACGATTTGCAAAAAATGGTAAACAGGGAACGATCGCAACAGTAGTTGCCTTCTTTATCGGAAACTCCCTGATGTTCTTCTTTGGAGCAATCTCTTATATCTTTGTTGGCGGAAATGATATTTTTGAAGTTATGATTCGTCTGAATCTGTTCTATCTTGCAATCCTGGTTCTGGGATTAAATATCTGGACAACAAATGATAATGCTCTGTATACAGCAGGACTTGGTCTTGCAAACATTTTCAATAAGAGAAAGAAACCGATGGTTCTGATCTCCGGTGTTATCGGAACACTGCTTTCGGTATGGCTGTACTACAATTTCTGCGGATGGCTGAACATCCTGAACTGTACACTGCCGCCGGTTGGTATCATCCTGGTCATCTCTTATTTCATGAATAAAAAGGCTTACGATACAGATACCATTAAGATTGTAACAGTCAACTGGTTTGCAGTTGCCGGAGTTATTCTTGGTGCGATCGTAGCAAACGTAGTGACATGGGGAATTGCATCCATCAATGGTATGATCGTTGCAGCTCTGTGCTATGTGGTCGGAGAAATGGTTAATAAAAATAAATAATAATTAAAATATAATGACAGAAAAAGATTACCGAAATTGTAAAAGGTAATCTTTTTTTGTTGGAAAATATATAGTACAATAGACAGATAAATGTTTATTTGAAACGGGGAACTCAAATGGCAAAAAAAAGAAGAAAACCGAAGATGGAGTTCCGATATTACCAGATGTCAGCGGGAAGTCCGATCCTGGCGCTTCTTGGACAGAAGTGGGTCCAGAATTACGGGAATGATGTGGATTATCTTCACTTTCATAATTATCTTGAGATTGGATACTGCTATGGTGGTGACGGATTTATGGTGCTGGGTGAAGAGGAAGAGCGCTTCTATGGAGGTATCGTTACGGTAATTCCGCCGAACTATCCACATACAACAAACAGCGATATCGGGACGGTCAGTAAATGGGAATACCTTTTCATAGATGTAGAAGGTTTTATGAAAAAATTCCTGGATAATCCGGTCAAGGCAGAAAAGGTGATCCAGCGAATCTATTCCAGGGCTTTGTTTTTTGAAGAGAAGGAGAATTTGTCTATCTCGAAAAAAATCCACAAGATTCTGGATATCATGAGAGATGGTGAAGAATTTTTTCTGGAGGAAGCAAAGGGAGTGCTTGCGGCACTTCTGGTAGAAATTGCCCGGTTAAACAGAGATTCAGGAGAGGATAAGGTTGCGGAAAATGCCGGTAAGCTTACCAATATGATCACCAGTGTGCTGGATTATGTATCATATCACTACATGGAGGATATCAAAGTAGAGGATTTGGCGAATATCTGTCATATCAGTGAGACACATTTCCGGAGAGTTTTTACTTCCTACATGAAGATGAGCCCATTGGAATATATTAATACCGTACGTGTCTACATGGCATGTGAACTTCTGGAGACCACAGATGCCCCGGTTGCGGATGTTGCTCACAAATGTGGGTTTACGACAAATTCGACATTCAACAGAAACTTTAAACAGCTGATGGGAGTCACTCCTCTCGAATGGCGGAAACGTCCGGAAAGCTATGAACAGCAGCTTCTGCGATTTGATATTCATTCAGAAAAAGGATGGTAGAAAAACAGAAAGGAATCATTTATATGTACGACTATAAGATTGTGGAGCAGATCTCCCGAAAGAAAAAAAGCATGTCCGGAGTTCTCCGGAAAGTAATGGTTTTGTTTGCAGTGATCTTTGTGATCCTGGGAATTACAATATCCCAGTCCTTTATGCTGGCAGGATTTCTTCTTGCAGCGCTTTATTTTGTGTTTGATATTTTCAGCCAGAAGGATTATGAGTACACCCTGGAAAATGATCAGCTCAGCATTGATGTGATCTATGGCAAAAAGTATCGTAAGACTGCCCATGTACTGGAGCTGAAGGAGCTGGAAGTCGTTGCGCCGCACTGGCACGAAAGTGTTGCTAAATATAAAAAAAACGGTGGTACGGAGCAGCTGAAAAAATATGATTATACCTCTTATGATGACAATACTCCGTATTACACGATGATCATCAAAGAAGATGGACGAAAGATCAAATTGCTTCTCGATCTCACAGAGGAGATGCTGCACACAATAAAGACACAGCATCCGGAAAAAGTCTATTTTGCATAAAAACAGCAAAATTCTGTGAAATATGTACAAAAAATGAATAGAAAATTTATGAAATAAGAACAAACACCTCTCTTGAAGATAAGAAAAATATACATTCTGTCAAAAAGAGAGGATTTTTTTCATCAAAATAATACGACAAAAATCGTGAGAATGCGAAAAACGAACAAAAAATACAATTTTATGTACGTGTAATAGTACAAAATATATAAAATGGTCGAAAATGCACATTATATGTGCGGTTATGCAAACTATATCAAAAAACGGGATGCTATAATTGGTTCATAAGCAATTCGGAAAAGAGAATACGCTTAATAAAAGGAGGACACATTCATGAAGAAAAAATTACTTGCAGTATTAATGACAGGTATCATGGCTGCATCTTTTGCAGGAACAGCAACCGTTGTTTCCGCTGATTCTGGAGATGACAACACATTGACAGTATGGGCATGGGACCAGAACTTCAATATCAAATCTATGCAGATGGCTGGTGAGCAGTATGCAAAAGATCACGAAGGATTCGCAGTAGACGTTATCGAAACATCTTCTGATGACTGCCAGACAAAACTTACAACAGCAGCTAACGCTGGTGACTACAGCACACTTCCGGACATCGTTCTGATGCAGGACAACAGCTATCAGAAATATCTGAAGAGCTATCCGGATGCATTTACAGATCTCAAAGATATGGATATCAACTGGGATGATTTCGGAAAACTGAAACAGTCCTACTCCATGGTAGATGACACACATTATGGTGTTCCGTTTGATAACGGTGCTGTTATTGCATGCTATCGTACAGATATCCTTGAAGAAGCTGGATATACACTGGATGATCTGACAGACATCACATGGTCCAAATTCATGGAAATCGGTAAAGACCTTCATGAAAAAACAGGTAAATACCTCCTTACAAGCGAAGCTACAGGCGGCGATACTCTGATGATGATGATGCAGTCTTGTGGAGCTAACTTCGTAAATGAAGACGGCGAAGCTTATATCGTTGGAAACGATGTTGCAGAAAAATGCATCAACCTTTATGTAGACCTTGTTAAAAACGATGTTGTTAAACTTGTAAACAACTGGGATGAATATATCGCAACAATCACAGGCGGCGAGGCTGCTGGTATCGTAAATGGTAACTGGATCACAGCTACTCTGATGTCTACAGAAGATCAGAAAGGTCTCTGGGAAATCACAACAATGCCTAAGGTTGACGACGTTGATACAGCTACAAACTATGCAAACAATGGTGGTTCTTCCTGGTATATCACATCCAACTGCAAGAACGTAGAGCTCGCAGAAGATTTCCTTGCAAGCACATTTGGTTCCAGCACAGACTTCTATGATGCAATCCTTCCGGCATCAGGTGCAATCTCCTGTTATCTGCCGGCTGGTGAATCTGAAGTTTACAATGAGCCAAACGAATTCTTTAACGGACAGCCAATCTTCTCCACAATCGTAGAATACTCTTCTCATATTCCGGAGTTCACAAAAACACCGTATCACTATGAAGCAAGAGAATGTGTCAACACAGCAGTTGTTAATATCGTAAATGGTACATCTGTAGAAGACGCTCTTCAGGAAGCACAGGATACACTGGCATTCAAGATGACTGAATAGTCCTCTGGATATTAAGTGAAACTGAAATAAGAAAATTTACGTGAGCGCGGGGGACTGCTTGCAGTCCCCTGTCTTATGTTAAGAGTTACAGTTGCCGGAAACGGCAGCAAGTTTTGAAAGGGGGAGTTCATATGAATTCCAGGAAAAAAGGTATGACTCTGGTTGCAAAACAGAGAACTGCAGGATGGCTTTTCCTTGCACCTGCATCCATTATGATCGCAGTCATGAGTTTCTATCCAATGATCCGTGCATTCATTATTTCACTGCAGACCGGAGCAGGCGCAAACATGAGATTTGCAGATCCGATCTTCAGTAACTACAAGCGTATTCTTGCAGACAAAGTATTCCAGCAGTCTATTGTAAATACGTTCCTTTATCTGATCATTCAGGTGCCGATCATGCTGATACTGGCAATTCTTCTGGCACAGCTTTTAAATAACAAAGATCTGAAACTCAGAGGATTTTTCCGTACATGTGTATTTCTTCCATGTGCAACATCCCTGGTTTCCTACTCACTGATTTTCCGTTCCATGTTTGCAACAGATGGTCTGATCAACAGTATCCTGATCAAACTTGGAATCTTATCAACCGGCTACAACTTCCTGGGAAATTCCACCAGTGCCAAGATTGTGATCATCCTGGCTCTGATCTGGAGATGGACAGGCTACAACATGGTATTCTATCTTGCTGGTCTTCAGAATATTGAATATTCTGTATATGAAGCAGCAAAGATCGATGGTGCCAACGGCTGGAAGACTTTCTGGAAGATCACTGTTCCGCTTCTGAAACCGACAATTATCATGACCTTCATCATGTCAATCAATGGTACACTGCAGTTGTTTGATGAGTCTGTCAACCTGACAAAAGGTGGCCCGGCAAACTCCACAATCACAATGTCCCACTATATTTACAACACATGCTTTATTAACGTACCGAACTTTGGATATGCATCAGCGATGTCATTTATCATATTCATCATGGTAGCTGTGCTTGCATTTATCAACTTGAAAGTAGGTGATACACGTGACTAAGAAAAACAAATCAGCAATTCAGAGAAGATTGATTCCTACTTATATTTTTCTGATCATCGTGTCATTTATTTCTGTATTCCCGTTATACTGGATGATCTCAGCTGCGACAAATACATCAACAGATGTATCCCGTGGACGTATCCTTCCGGGAAGTCATTTTATGGAAAACTTCCACAATCTGACAGCTCAGCAGCCACTGTGGAGAGCACTTGGAAACTCATTTTTCTATGCAATCCTTACCACAGTGATCTGTCTTCTGATCTGCTCTATCGCAGGATATGGATTTGAAGTTTATCATGACAAAGGAAAAGACAGACTGTTCTCCGTGCTGCTTCTTGCAATGATGGTTCCGCAGGTTGCAACCATGGTTCCGTTGTTCAAAATGTTCTCCAAAGCAGGACTTCTGAATACAGCAGTTGGTTTTATCCTTCCAATCATTTCTACACCATTTATGATCATGATGTTCCGTCAGAACGCAAGATCATTCCCGGTAGATATTATCGAAGCAGCTCGTATTGATGGACTGAGCGAAGTAAGGATCTTCTTCCAGATGTTCATTCCTACCATGAAATCAACATATGCAGCTGCAGCTGTTATTACCTTCATGAACGCATGGAACTCTTACCTGTGGCCGAAGGTAATCATGACAGATAATAAGGCAATGACAATGCCAATGTTGATCGCCAACCTGATCACAGGTTATGTAACAGACTATGGTATGCTGATGTGCGGCGTATTGTTCTGTTCCATCCCGACTATGATCGTATTCTTCGTACTGCAGAAACAGTTCGCAGAAGGTATTACCGGTGCTGTCAAGTAAACAATGAATTTAATAAAAGGATGCTGCTTGGGCCTGTGGGTATATTGCGTAATATGTCCCAGACAGATTATGCGGCATCCTTTTTTGCTTAAAAATAATAACGCAGGAGGATAAGAATGAAAACTTTTGATTATTCTTTAGTAAAGGATCCACAGTATTTTAAGGACAGAAGAATGGATGCGCATTCTGACCATACATATTACAGAGATGGAGAGGAAGCGCAGGAAAAAACAACGTCTTTCCGTTACGATCTCAATGGAATCTGGAAATTCCACTATGCCCGCAACTACGGAAGTGCAATCCCGGGATTTGAAAAAGCAGACTATTGCTGCAAGGACTGGGATGATATCCGCGTGCCGGCACATATCCAGATGGAAGGATATGATGCACCTCAGTATGCCAACGTACAGTATCCGTGGGAAGGTCACGAAGACATTCATCCGGGTGAGATTCCGGAGCACTTTAACCCGGTTGCAAGCTATGTGAAATACTTCGAAGTGCCGGAAGAAATGCAGGGAAAACGTCTCTTTATTTCTTTTCAGGGAGCAGAGAGCGGCATTGCATTATGGCTCAACGGACAGTTTGTAGGATATAGTGAAGACTCCTTTACACCGTCAGAATTTGAACTGACCGAGTATGTAAAAGAAGGTGAAAACAAACTCGCAGCACAGGTATTCAAATGGACAGCAAGCAGCTGGTGCGAGGACCAGGATTTCTATCGTTTCTCTGGAATCTACAGAGATGTTTATCTTTATACCGTGCCGGAGGTTCATGTTTATGACCTTCAGATCCGTGCAATCCCGGACGAAACTTTAAGTACAGCGGCACTTGAGATCGGAACAGATACCTGGGGCAAAGGTACAGTAAAGATTACTCTTTCCAAAGATGGAGAGACCGTGATCGAAGATAAAAAAGCACTCGACGGAGAGGAAATTTATTCCTGGAAAGTAGAAGATCCGGTACTCTGGAGTGCAGAAGATCCGCAGCTTTATGACCTTGTTTTAGAGGTTTATAACGAGGCAGGAGAACTTCAGGAAGTAGTTCCGCAGAAGGTTGGATTCCGTCGTTTTGAGATGAAAGACGGTATCATGACACTGAACGGAAAACGTATCGTATTCAAGGGCGTAAACCGTCATGAATTCAGCTCTGTGAGTGGAAGACACGTGTCCGAAGAAGAGCTTCGTAAAGACCTTAAGATCATGAAACAGAACAACATCAATGCAATCCGTACCTGCCATTATCCGGATGCATCCCTGATCTATCAGCTCTGCGATGAATACGGAATCTATATGATCGATGAGACAAACCTTGAATCTCATGGTTCCTGGGATGTTGCTGAATTTACGAAGGATTACACCTATGTTGTGCCGCATGACAAACCGGAATGGCTGGATATGATGCTTGATCGTGCAAATTCCATGTACCAGAGAGACAAAAACCACGCTGCGATCCTGATCTGGTCCTGCGGAAATGAGTCCTTCGGAGGCAAGGATATTTTTGAAATGTCACAGTTCTTCCATAAGGCAGATCCGACTCGTCTGGTTCATTATGAAGGTCTCTGCCACGACCGCAGATATAACGATACCAGCGACATGGAAAGCCAGATGTATCCGTCTGTAGAAGCAATCAAGGAGTTCCTTGCAAAAGACAGTTCCAAGCCGTTTATCTGCTGTGAATATACCCACGCAATGGGAAATTCCTGCGGTGCAATGCACAAATATACAGATCTGACAGACACAGAACCGAAGTATCAGGGCGGATTTATCTGGGACTATATTGACCAGTCTATCTACAAAAAAGACCGCTACGGCAAAGAATTCCAGGCATACGGCGGTGACTTCGGAGAACGTCCGACAGATTACAACTTCAGTGGAAATGGTATCGCATATGGCGGAAACAGAGATGCTTCTCCAAAGATGCAGGAAGTCAAATTCAACTACCAGAATATCACTGCAGAAGTCAGTGCAGACAGCGTAAAAGTCATCAACAAAAACCTGTTTGTAAGCACAGATATTTTTGATTGCAAAGTAACTGTTGCAAAGAATGGCAAAGTGATCCACAAGGCTTCTCTTGCAACTGCAGTTGCTCCATTAAGCGAAGAAACTTATGTACTTCCGCTTGCAAAAGAAGAGAAACCAGGCGAATATACGGTGACTGTTTCCTTCCATCTGAAAGAAGATAAAGCATGGGCAGAAGCAGGACATGAGGTGGCTTTTGGACAGTATGTATACCAGGTTGAAGAACCGAAAAAGACCTGCCCGGAAGGTGTAAAAGTGATCCGCAGCACACACAATATCGGTGTCAGAGGCGCACACTTTGAAGTACTTTTCTCTGTGTTAAACGGTGGTCTGGTATCTTATAAATATGCCGGAAAAGAGATGATCGAGGCAATCCCGAAACCGAATTTCTGGCGTGCACCAACCGACAATGACTGTGGAAATCTTATGGGAATGCGCTACGGACAGTGGAAACTTGCCAGCATGTACTTAAGTCACAAAGACTTCCGCAAGGGACCGTATGGCCCGTCAAATATGCCAGAAGTAGAAGTGAATGAGAAGTCTGTAAAAGTAGCTTATACCTACATCATGCCGACTACACCGACCAGCGAATGCAAGCTTTCTTATGAAGTTTTCGGTGATGGAAGAGTGAAAACAACTCTTACGTATGACCCTGTTAAAGAACTCGGTGATATGCCGGAATTCGGTGTAATCTTCAAATTCAACGCAGATTATGACCGTGTAGAATGGTATGGACTTGGCGAGGCAGAAACTTATGCAGACCGTAAGAAAGGTGCAAAACTTGGCATTTATGCAAACAAAGTTGCAGACAATATCGCAAGATATATGGTACCGCAGGAATGTGGTGCAAAAGAAGAAGTACGCTGGGCAAAAGTAACTGACCGCAAGGGTAGAGGAATGCTCTTTGAGATGGATGAAAACAATGGGCCGATGATGTTCTCTGCACTTCCATACACACCTCATGAGATGGAAAATGCAATGCATCCATATGAACTTCCAGAGGTTCATTACACTGTTGTACGTGTGGCAAAAGACCAGATGGGAATCGGTGGTGATGACAGCTGGGGTGCTCGCACACACGAAGAATATTTGCTGAAAACTGACAAAAAGATGGAATTTTCCTTTGTTTTTAAAGGACTTTAAGAGGAGAAAAAATGGCAAAACAGATCAAATACGGACATTATCTTCATGGTGGAGATTACAATCCGGAGCAGTGGCTTGACCGCCCGGATATTCTCCAAAAGGACATCGAATATTTCAAAAAAGCTCATATTAACACTGTATCAGTAGGAATCTTTTCCTGGGCTGTTCTTGAACCTGAAGAAGGAAAATATAACTTCGACTGGCTGGAAGAAATCATCAATAATCTCTATAAAGAGGGAATTCATACCATTCTTGCAACTCCGTCAGGAGCAAGACCGAAATGGATGGCAGACAAATACGAAGAAGTCCTTCGTATGGACCCGGACAGAACAAGAAGATTCTTCGGCGGCAGACATAACCACTGCTTCACCTCTCCGGTATACAGAGAAAAGGTCCATGCGATCGATAAGAAGTTATCTGAAAGATTCGGCAAACATCCGGCAGTTATGCTGTGGCATATTTCCAATGAATTTGGCGGTGAATGCCACTGCCCACTGTGTCAGGCGAAGTTCAGAGAGTGGCTGAAAGAGAAATATGGCACGATCGAGAATCTTAACAAACGCTGGTGCACTACTTTCTGGAGTCATAGATACAATAGCTTTGACCAGATTGAAAGTCCATCCCCTAAGGGTGAAAATGAACTTCATGCTCTGAAGCTTGACTGGAAGAGATTTGTGACAGACCAGACGATCGACTTTATCAAAAATGAAGTAGATGCAATCCGTGAGGGCGGTTCAGAACTGCCTGTAACAGCAAATCTGATGTATGATTATGACGGTCTGGATTACAAAAAATTCAAGGATGTTCTGGACGTGGTATCTTGGGATAATTATCCAAGCTGGCACAAAAAAGAAGAATATCTTACTGCAGTTGATGCGGAAATGCAGCATGATCTGATGCGCAGTATCAGGAAGGAACCATTCCTTCTTATGGAATCCTGTCCGTCTGCAACGAACTGGAAACCGATCAACAAACTTAAAAAACCGGGAATGCATCTGGCTGCATCTCTCCAGGCTGTAGCACATGGTTCTGACAGCGTGCTGTATTTCCAGCTTCGCCAGAGCCAGGGAGCTTCGGAGAAGTTCCATGGTGCAGTGATCGATCATTATGGCGGAGATGATACCCGCGTTTTCCGCGAAGTAACAGAGGTTGGCGAGGCTCTTGAGCAGATCCAGGAGACGGTTGGAACCAGCATGAGATCGCAGGCGGCTGTTCTCTATGACCGTGAGAACGACTGGGCGATCGCTGATGTGCAGGGACCACGAAATGTAGATATGCACTACCGCGAAGCAGTCCAGAAAAACTACCGTGCTCTGAGAGAACAGGGGCTGAATGTGGATGTGATCGCAATGGAACATTCCCTTTCCGATTATAAAGTTCTGGCGGCTCCGATGGCATATATGTTCAAGGACGGATACGAAGAAAAGCTTCGTGCTTATGTGGAAAACGGCGGAACTCTGGTGCTTTCCTACTGGTCGGGACTGGTTGACGGCACCGACAGATGCTTCCTTGGCGGAACTCCGTATGGGCTTATGGATGTGGCAGGACTCCGCAGCACAGAGACAGATGCGCTTTATGACTGGGAAGAAAACCATGCGATCCCGGAGGCAGGAAGCCATCTTGGAATCAGCAATGTATATACTTGCAAAAACCTTTGCGAACTGGTCAAGGTTTCTGATGCAGAAGTGCTGATGCGTTATGGCGAAGATTTCTATCAGGGATATCCGGTGCTTACACACAAGGCATTTGGCAAAGGCCATGTATATTATGTGTGTGCAGATATGGAATATGCTTTCTATAAAGATTTCTACGGCAGAGTAGCTGCAGAAGCAGGTCTGAAATCTCCAATAGAGATTATTCCGGAAGGAGTTTCTGTAACAGTAAGAGAAAACGAGGATACCGAATATCTCTTCATCCAGAACTATGCGCGTAAGCCACAGGCTGTTCCGGTTCCGGCAGAGTATGAATTGCTTTATGGAACAGAAAGTGAAGTCATGGCTCCGCTGCAGACAAGGATTCTGAAGAAACACAAATAGAACAGAGATAATGTCTTCAATACTGTTTTGAAGCTAATAACAAAGTGTTTTAAAGGAAATGGTGCAGTCTCAGAGATGGGACGCACCTTTTTTGATATTTTCACATATAGAAAAATTCTATTAAATTGACGAAAATGCCTAATTAATGATAAAATAGTAACTAGATAATGCAAGGAGTATGCTGACAGAAAAATTGAAATAACAAAAAGAGTGACTGGACAAGGAATTGTTCCTGAAGGAGAGATATCATGAACTCTAATACAGAATTGATTATTTACACAACTGACGACGGAGTTACAAAAGTTGAGGCAACTTTTGATGGCGATACTGTCTGGCTGTCACAGGAACAGATGGGAGAATTGTTCCAGAGGGATAAATCTACGATTTCCCGACATATCAGAAACATTTTTACAGAAGGAGAATTAGATGAGAAAGTGGTTGTTGCAGAAATTGCAACAACCAGTCCTCATGGTGCAATGAAGGGGAAAACTCAGAATAATATTACAAGAGTTTATAATCTTGATGTTATTATTTCTGTTGGGTATCGTGTAAAATCTCTTCGTGGTACGCAGTTTAGAATTTGGGCTACAGGAATTTTAAAAGAATATATGCAAAAAGGATTTGCCCTCGATGATGAGCGTTTAAAAGGAAATGGTGGTGGTTCTTACTGGAAAGAATTGCTTGACCGTATCAGGGATATTCGTTCTTCTGAAAAAGTTCTTTATAGACAGGTTCTTGATTTATATGCAACAAGTATCGATTATAATCCGAAGGCACCGGAATCAGTCAGGTTTTTTAAGATTGTTCAAAATAAATTGCATTTTGCAGCTCACGGACATACAGCTGCAGAAGTTATATATGAGCGTGCTGATGCAGAAAAACCGTTTATGGGATTGAAATCATTTGCAGGTGAAATACCGGCACTTAAAGATATTGGTATTGCTAAGAATTATTTGACTGAAACAGAACTTAAAGTTCTTAATAATCTTGTTTCCGGATATTTCGATTTTGCTGAAATCAGCGCTCTTGAGCGTAGACCTATGTATATGAAGGACTACATAAATCAACTTGATACAATTTTGTCTTCGAGTAACAGAAAACTTCTGCAAAATAGTGGGACGATTAGTCATACGCAGGCACTTGAAAAAGCAAAACAAGAATATCGAAAATATCAAGAGAAAACAATTGCGCCTGTCGAGCAAGCGTATTTAGATACCATTCATGATCTTGAAAAAGAGGCAAAAAAACAAATCAGAAATAGAAAATAGTTTGCATTAAAGCACAACCAATGAAATTTTATTCAAAGGTTGTGCTTTAAGTTTAATTCTTTAAGCAAATTTTCCTGAGAAACAGATGGCTGATAATCAGGAGAGCCATTTTTATAGGTGTTCATAATTGCCTGTTCGTCGGGTGCAGGCAGATCATCGAGATGTTATGATGTATACAGAAGAGATGCCGTGTTACGGAAAACAGTAACATGGCTGATGGAGGAATATGTTTATGAAATTTTTTCATTTATCGGATCTGCATATAGGATTGAAACTGATGAACCGTGATCTTCGGGAAGATCAGGAATATATATTGGATGAAATTACAGAACTGGCACGCAGGGAACGGCCGGATGCGGTGGTAATTGCGGGTGACATTTACGATAAGGCAGTTCCGTCAGCGGAGGCGGTGGAGGTTTTTGACCGTTTTCTGGTCGGACTCACCGAAGCAGTGCCGGATGCGGTTATTATGATGATCAGCGGAAACCACGACAGTGCTCCGAGAATTGACTGTTTTCGAAAAGTTTTGTCCCACCAGAAAGTATATATGGTTGGTCAGCCACCGAGAACAGAAGAAGAATACATTGAAAAAGTTATCCTGGAAGATAAGGATGGAAAGGTGAATTTTTACCTCCTTCCGTTTGTAAAACCATCTATGGTGAAACAGGTTGTGGGAGTGGATGAGAATGGAAACAATCTTTCTTATAATGAAACACTTCATCGTCTGATCGGACGTGAAAAAATTAATTCAGACGAGAGAAATGTACTTGTCAGCCACCAGTTTTATCTTCCTTCCGGTAAGAATGCAGAGGATGTGGAACGTATGGATTCCGAGATGCGTACGGTCGGAAATATCGATGAAGTATCAGCAGACGTGTTGGAAAAATTTGATTATGCGGCTCTTGGACATATCCATAAACCAATGAAAGTTGGCAGTGAATTATACCGTTATTGCGGAACTCCACTTGTCTGCTCTGTGAGTGAAGCACAGCAGCAAAAAGGCATTATTATGGTAGAAATGGGTGTAAAAGGAGAGGTAAAAACAACAATTTTACCGCTTGAACCGTTGCGACAGGTGAAGGTTGTAAAAGGAACTCTGGAGGAGGTTTTGAAAGAATCCTGTAAGGATTATGTGACTGTGATCCTGACAGATAAGGCGGATCTGGATGTGATCGATATGCAGGAACGTATCCGTCTGGCATTTCCGAATCTGCTGGAGATCCGGAGGGAAAATCAGCGGAAAACGGATTATACCAGAACGTTACAGACAGAAGAATTGCTGAATCCGTATGAGCTGTGCTGCTCTTTCCTGAAAGATCTGGACGAAGAAGAAAAGATGATTTTGCAGGATGTACTACATACGGTTCAGGGGGTGAAATAAATGAAACCTTTACGTTTAAAAATGCAGGCATTTGGCTCATATGGTAAAGAAACTACAATTGATTTTGAGAAAGTAAATCAGAATCTTTTTCTTATAACTGGGGATACCGGAGCGGGAAAAACGACGATCTTTGATGCGATCGTTTTTGCTTTATATGGCGAAGCCAGCTCTTCTTTAAACAAAAAAGAAGGCGTAGTTCTGCAGAGCCAGTATGTGGATTTTGATTCAGAACCGTATGTCGAACTTGTCTTTTCGGAAGGCCGTGATGAAAAACGGGAAATCTATACAGTGCGCCGTGTTCCGAGACATCTCAAAACGATCACAAGAGGTGCAAACAAGGGTAAACCAAAAGAAAATACAGGTTCGGTAAGTCTGCTCATGCCGGATGGAATGGAATATCCATCAAAAGAAACGGATCGTAAACTGCAGGAGATCGTAGGCCTGACAAAGAGTCAGTTTATGCAGGTTGCTATGATTGCGCAGGGAGAATTTATGGATCTCCTCCGTGCAAAATCAGATGACAAAAAAGTGATTTTTCGAAAGCTTTTTAATACAGAAATGTATCAGGATATTGTGACAGAACTGGGGAATCGAAAGCGTGCAAAAGAGAAAGAAATCGCAGTTTTGAAAACACAATGTCAGGGAGAAGTGAGCAGGATCCGTATACCTGAAACATATGAATCAGAGACTCTGAAACAGTTGAAAAAACAACTGGAAGAGGGCGAGATGACACGCCTTACTGACCTTCTGGAAGAAGTGGAAAAACTGTGTGACTGGCTGGAAAAATATACTGATCTGGCAGAAAAAGATTATCGGAAATCGGTTGAAAACAGAGACAAAAAAAGAGAACTATATACCAGGGCGGAAGCACTTTTAAAATGGTTTGATCAGTTGGAAACTGCGGAACGGAAACTGCAGGAATGTGCAGGTGATGAAGTAAAAATAGTGGAAACAACAGCCCTGATCAGCCGTATCAGAAATGCGTATGAGATCAGAGAGACCGGTGTTCTCTTAAATGATGCGGAGAGACGGCTGGCAGAACTGGAACAATCATTAAAGACTCAGGAAAAACAGTTGCCAATATTGGAAGAAACGCGGAAAACAGCGGAAAATGCAGAGGAACAGAAAAAGCTGATTTGCGATCAGGAATTGCAGAATTGCAGTAAAATCTCAGAAAAAGTCCAGAAGGCACTGGAGCTTTTTGAACAGATAAAGAGACTTCATACACAGGCAGAAGCAGACAGGAAAAACTGTGCTCTGGCAACAGAAAACACAAAGAAAGTGCGAAAGCAGCAGGAGGCTCTGGAAGAGCAGGAAACACAGTGGAAAAAACAGAGTGAAGAGTTGGCTGAAGTGGATAAGAAGCTGGTACTCGCAGAGAATAAAAAGCAGGAAGCAGATGCGGTTTCAAAGGAGATCGTGGATGTTCAGAACTTGAGAAATCAGGCAGAACAGTGCCGCAAAAAAGCAATTAAAACACGAGAAAATTATGCAAAAATAACTGAAAAATATAACGCGGTAAATACAGAATATGAAGAAGTGAGACTGTATTTTCTAAACGCACAGGCTGGTTTTCTTGCTGCAGAATTAGAATCGGGAAAACCCTGCCCGGTGTGCGGTTCTACAGAACATCCACATCCTGCGAAAAAAGGTGTGGAATCTGTGGATATCTCTGAGGAAAAACTGCAAAATATGCAGACAAATGTGGATAAACTGCGTAAAGATCAGGAAAAAGCTGCTGGGGATGCAGCGGCGGCCAGATCAGAATACGATACACGAAAAGATACTTATATTGCCAGTGTACAAAAGCTCCAGGAACGTTTGCATAGAAGTGTTTCTTCTATAACAGAGCAGTCAAGTGTGACGGAAATGAGCAATGCTCTGGAAAACTGGAAGCAGGAGCTGGCAGAAGAACTGAACAACTTACAGAGGAGTGCACGCCTTCTGGTAAAAATCCGTGAAGCACTTCAAAATATGGAAAAGCAGAAAAAACAGTTGCAGGATACTTATGATGAGTGCATAGAGAAAGAAAAAGTTGCTGCTGAAAAACTGGCGGGAAGTGAAGCCGCACTGGAAAACATAAAAGGCTCCACTGAATTTAAGACAGAAGAAGAGGCAAAGGCGGCACTGCTTCAGGCTGAAGACAGCAAAAAACAGGCAGAAGAAGTATATCAGAAAGTTCTGGCAGAAGCGAGGGAAGCCGCGAATGCACAAAAGCAGACAGAAACGCTGATCAGTCGTTACCAGCAGGAGATTCCGAATCAGAAGAAGTGTGTGGAAGATCGAAAAACTTCTTATACAGAAGTAATGGAAATAAAGCAGATGACAGAATCTGAATGGAAAAAGCTTGTGGAGACGTACAGCCGTGAAGCGGCAGAAGAGTTTCAGAAAACGGTTAATGCTTATTATGAAAAGAAGTCAGCAGCGCAGGCACAGAAAGATTCTGCAGAGAGCGCGATTGGAGAAGAGCAGAAACCTGTTCTGGAAGAAATTCAGAAAGAGAGAGAAGCTGCAGAGACAGAATATCAGGAAAAAGAAAAGATTTATAACCAATTGCGAATGGATAACAGGGATGACAGAGAGGTCTTTGACGCACTTTCCGGAAGGCTGGAAGAGAGAAAAACAATCGTGGAAGAACATGTGCGGATCGATGCGCTGTACCGCATGACTTCCGGAAACGTCAGTGGCTCACGTATGGATTTGGAAACTTATGTACAGCGGTATTATCTGGAACATATTTTATACGCGGCGAATCGACGATTTCAGGAAATGTCTGCCGGACAGTTTGAACTTCGTATGTATGATCTGGAAAAAGCTGGTGAAGGAAAGAACAGAGGGCTTGATTTGATGGTTTATTCTACTGTGACAGGAAAAGAACGGGAGGTTCGTACTCTTTCCGGTGGAGAGTCCTTTATGGCGGCATTGTCGCTTGCGCTTGGAATGGCGGATCAGATTCAGCAGAGTTCAGCTGCAATCAACCTGGACATGATGTTTATTGATGAGGGCTTTGGTTCACTGGACGAACATTCACGCAATCAGGCGGTTCGTGTGTTGCAGGAAATGGCAGAAGGTTCCAGACTGATTGGAATTATTTCTCATGTGTCAGAACTGAAGCAGGAGATTGAAGATCAGTTGCTCGTAAACAAAGATGAGAATGGAAGCCATGTGAAATGGCAGATCAGCTGATTTTCGGTAAAAATATAAAAGCAGGGAATAGAAGTATTAGAGAATGTTAGGAGAAAAATGACAGAAGAAACTTTGGAAAAACTGGCACAGTTGCTGGAACAGGATCAATTTGAACTGCTCATTCCGGAGAAGATACGGACAGAATCGGGAAGAATATCGGATAAGGCATCGGCCAGCATGGATATTCCATTGGTATATCTGATGAATGATGCGGTCGAGAGCTTTCTGGTTTTTCGAAATGTTCGTATGACGGGGGAATATCACAGCGATTATCAGGGAGAACTGCAGGCATCCATGACCAGGCAGGATGGCAGATTTGTGCTTGTCATAAAACAGGATGATACAGTGCTGACATTGTTTTTTGAGGATCTGGAATTGGAAGTCCATCTGTATGAATATGCATATACTGGTCATTTTTGGGTAAAAGACTATGAATATTTGCGACAATTGGAGTATCGCCTTGCGATTCTCAGGGATAAATATGATTATCTTGGTGAGGCATATTGCACGGAAGAAGAAATAAAACTGGCGGCACTTGTAGAATTTCCACCATTAAATTATTGCTGCTATCCGGCAGTACCGGAGAAATATATCGTGCCCAGAGAAAATCCCTGGATACCTTCTGAAAAAGCAATTGTTTATATGAAAGAACTGGCAGCGGAATGTGAGGATACTTCTTTACTGAAAATGTTAGAATTCTATAGAAAGCATCCTGCGAAATTCTGGGCGAAGAGACTTGCAGTTATGCTGCATCAGACGAAGCACAGCAGAATTGTAGATTTGTTGTCAGAGAGACTGCAGCAGGCAACGGCAGATTATCCAAGAAGATTTTTTGGAGATGATGTGGAACGGAAGTATCAGCAAGCATTGGAAAGAGCAAAACAGCGTCAGAGGGAGTTGAAGAGCCAGGGAATTCGTGCAGATCTTCTGAGAGAAGAACCTTTTACGATTGCGCGTGATTCTTTGAATTATAAACTGTATCTTATGATATGGAAGGAACAGAAGGGGAATCGAATAACAGAAATAGAAGAATATATCTGTGAATAATGAAATCTTTTGGACAAAAAAGCTGTATCGGCAGGAGAAGAACCTGAGATACAGCTTTTTATAGTAAGTTATGCGCTTTTCATTTTGCCGAGTTCTCTGCGGGCAAAAACAACTGCCAGGATAAAAGCTGCAGTATCTGCAATCGGGCCGGCATACATTACGCCGTCAATTCCCATGAATATTGGGAAGATGACAACCAGTGGTAACAGAAAGATTACCTGTCGTGTCAATGACATAATGATGCCAAGTCCGGCTTTTCCTATAGAAGTAAAAAATCCGGAGGACATCGGCTGGATACCATTTGCGAAAGTCAGGAGCATAAAAATCCTCAGATAATTTTCTGCGAATTTAAAGTACAGATCGCTTCCGCCGCCAAACATGCTGATAATCTGATGTGGAAAGATCTGGAAGCACAGGAAAAAGAATGTGGCAATGATCGTACATGCCGTTGCAGAATAACGATATGCCTGACGAACACGGTCGTATTTTTTAGCTCCATAGTTAAAGCCCCAGATAGGCTGTGCACCCTGGGCAATTCCAATGCAGATCGCAAGAAAAACCATATTTACTTTTGACACAATCCCAACGCATGCAATCGGGATATCACTTCCATAAACAGAAGACGCTCCGTAATAACGAAGAGTGTTATTCATTACAATCTGGACAGCACCAATTGCAATCTGGTTGATGCACGAAGCAAGTCCAAGCGAAGAGATTGCTTTGAGGTGGATCAGCTGAGGCTTAAACATATTTCTTTCCAGATGCATATGGCGAAATTTTGCAAAATAAAGTACAACCAGCATGGCAGAAATAAACTGGCCGATGACAGTAGCCCATGCACCGCCCTTGATTCCCCATTTGAAACCAAAGATAAACAGTGGGTCAAGAATTGTGTTGATGATCGCTCCGATCAGAGTGCAGACCATAGAATAAGTGGGACTGCGGTCAGCACGAATCAGGTGGTTGCCGCCGACGGATAAGGTGAAGAATGGAAGTCCGATAGCAATAATGCCTACATAATCGATTGCGTAAGGCATCACATTATCTGTTGCGCCAAAAAAGATAAGCAGTGGTTTCAAAAAGATTAAAATCGCTGCGGCAATGGCTGTACCTATAATAACAAGTGTCGATAATGCACTTCCTGCAATCTCGCTTGCTTTTCGTTCTCTTCCAGCTCCCATTTCAAGATTGTAGTTAGATGCACCGCCGATTCCGAGGAGCAGTGCAGCGGCGGTTGAAATGGTTGTGACTGGAAATGCGATGTTTGTGGCAGCATTTCCGAGCATGCCGACACCCTGACCGATAAAAATCTGGTCTACTATATTATAGAGAGCATTGACCAGCATGCTGATGATAGCTGGGATTGCAAATTTAGCAAGAAGGCGGCCGGTTGGAGCAATGCCTAATGGATTGCCGGCATTTGTATTTGCAGTTGAAGGACTAGATTGAGATTTCAAGATAAATGACCTCTTTCTTCTATAGTATAAGATGTTTTTTATAAAGCCTGATTCAGGGCTGTTTATTAAGTATAACACAAAAAAATAAAAAAAGTTCAAAAAAATTGTTGACAGATTCTTTTTATAGTGGTATTCTAACTAAGCTGTCGCAAGGAATTGTTTCTTCTGAATAAACAATTT
>OLSE01000757.1_pt1 | contig 34734 bp, 36 predicted proteins | sample 1673191 | NCBI WGS metagenome assembly OLSE01 (sample SAMEA3136764, study PRJEB25190) | human gut metagenome | biome: human gut; feature: human-associated habitat; material: faeces | place: Austria | collected 2013
GAGCTAATCTGCTTTACCAAGGATATACTTTTACACATAATTCTTGACGCTACCACAAAAACATTTTACTAACAAAAAAAATGATTGAGCCTCATATAGTTTCTATCTAAACTTAGATGATACTCAATCAAATTAATGTTTCTTATTCTATCAATAGTTTTCAAATTCGTTTTTGGATTTAACTCATCCATATTCAAAGAATCAAAACTGACAAATCTAAAGCCACAATCATTAAAAATACACTTTAACGTATTCCTCCTTTATTTTAACAACTGCCTACCTGGCCACCATCAATTCGTATAACAGTATTGTTTATATAATCCGCTTCCTTGCTGATCAAAAACTTTACAAGATATGCCACTTCCTTTGGATCACCATATCGCTTTACCATGATTTTCTCCACTTCTTCTTTTAAAAATTCTTCATCATAGCCATCCAACTCATTTTCTGTTCCGATAAATCCCGGCGCAATACAATTTACATGGATATAAGGAGCAAACTCAAAAGCTAAATTATGCGTTACGGAAATCAAAGCTGCTTTAGAAGCATCATAATCAATACACATCGGATAATATGTATTGATCCCATTTGTAGAAGCAATGTTTATAATTCGACCATATTCCTGATCTAACATATGTCGATACACGCGTTTGCTGCAGTTAAAAGCACCGACCACATTCACATCCAGCGTTCGGCGAAATTCCTCTGCATTCTTCAAATGGAATAAATTAGAAAGATCGATTGCCGCATTATTGATCAAGATGTCAACACCGCCCAGTTCTTTTTCTATTTTCGTCACCATCTGATCGACCTGTTCCACATCAGAAACATCCGCACGAATCGACATGCAACGCACTCCATAGGTTTGCACGATTTCTTCTTCTAAAGATAGTGCTGCTTTTTGTGAAGTCAGATAGTTAATCACGATATTATATTTATTTTTGGCTAATTCTAAGGCGATAGCTCTGCCGATACCACAGGCCCCGCCGGTAATTAAAACGACTTTATTCATAATGTGAAAAAGAAGAGCCGATTAAGCTCTTCCTGCATACTTCCCATCTGTTGAGAATACAATAATTTTTTCGCCTGGCTCGATGAACTGTGGAACTCGTAATGAAAGTCCTGTATCGGTCACAGCATCTTTGGTCTGGTTAGACGGTGCTCCCTTGATAGCCGCATCTGTTTCGGCTACTGTCAATTCAACTTTTTCCGGAACGGATACAGATAACAAGTCCCCTTCGAAGAACATCAAAGAAACCTCTGCCCCTTCAACAATAAAATACTTATTGAATCCAACCTGATCTTCACTCAGTTCATAAGTATCGTATGTTTCCATATCCATAAAATAGTAAGTATTATCGGCCTGGTAAGAGTACTGTGCTGTCTTCTTAGAAATTTGAGCCTGTTCAAACTTTGTGGAGGCATTGAAATTTCGTTCTTGTGTATTGCCTGTTTTTAAGTTTTTCATCTTTGTTTTTAAGATGGCAGCTCCCTTTCCCGGTTTTACATGTTGAAAATCTAAAACCTGCCATGGATCTCCATCTACGATCAATGTTAATCCTGTTCTAAAATCTCCTGCAGAAATAGCCATAATTTTCACTCCCATTTCTTATTTTCTACATAGTTTATTGTATCAGTTCTAAATCATATCCTCAAGAATTTATCAGAAGATCAATAGTTTCTCCTGTTCCTGATGGGATTTGATATATTTGCTCCATTTAATATATCCGTATGTTGTATTGGTAAAGTACCCCAGCTTTAGGATCAATAACACATACTGTCCAGAAATAATGTTGATCACCGCTTCTAAAGCCGCACAAATATACCAGGCAATCCATTGTTCTCTAAATCTGAAAAAGATAAACAACCCATTGGCAATACCAACAGCAGAAGCACAAGCATCAATATAGACGACAGCTGTTTCCAGTGTCTGATTATGATAGAAATCTGTAGTGATATCCAATCCACTGATAAAGTATCCAATAACTACTGTCCATACGATAATTCCGGCAATCACCAGTACTTCCTGCCATCCTTTTAAGCGACGAACAACTGTTAATTCACTTTCTTCCTCGTCCTTATGCCTTGACCAGTTGATGTAACTGATGATGTCGATCGGCAACCAGAATAACAATGTCGTTGCCAGTGTCGCAAAACGGTACATCAAGACAAGAGACATGACAATTTCAGTGATTTCCACTAACACTGAAACCAAAAAATTATACCTGGATTGTTTTGATATTAGAAGTTCACACAAAATATTTAAGAACGTATCTAACAGATACAACAACATGATCAATATTCCATTGATTCCATTTGCACTTTCTTCCGGGAATAACACAGAGAATATGGTAGCCAATACCATGATCGACATAAACCAAGATTTCTCATAGGTCGTAAATTGTCTTGAAAACAGCATCATGATCAAAAGAGACAAGACCAAGATGATCGATGCGTTGGCAAAGTTAAAAATTGGCATGGATTGATTGGCCATTGTTTGCTCATAAGAATACTGTGCCTCTTGTTGACTGACATCCTCATGATCAAAATAAAGCTTTGTTCCATTGACACTTTCAAACTCATATGCAGTAATGGTTTCAGAATCTAGCTGCTCATACTCTTCATAAGGTAGCGTAATAACCAATTCTTTATCACCATTTCGATATGTTACATCACACATCGCATTTTCTTCACCATCGTAATCTTCCAGTTCCGTATCACGTGTCATTTGCAAACTTTGAACAAATTGAAGATTTCCTACATTTGAATGCACTTTCGATAATCCTACTCCATACGAAACAATTGACCCAATGATCAATAGGACAAGGATGATCATTTCAAAAGTCTTTAGTTTTTTATTTGGTTCTATATTCTTTTGAAAAAATTGAATCATACAAAATCTCCCTCCATTGAATTCAATAAAAACTCTCCTAAGCACAAAATGCGTGGTTATTATAATTGATTTAAGAGATTTTGTAAATTTAAGTGGTATGATTCTTATTTATAGAGCGAATCTTTGTAAAGCGAGTATGTCGTCTAGATTGACACCAAGATACCCTAACACACAGAGTTAAAATTTCTTCAATAATATAATATTGAGCAAGATAAAAAAATCGTATGCAGATACAAATTTTTTCATTAATTGACCTTAAAAAGCACAAAAAAGCAACAACGACTAACCTCCCATATTGTCATATTGATCCACGCACTCATGTAGAGTGCGACATTTAAGTTTCTAAATGCCACCTGGTCTTTATAAATTTCAATCCACGCACTCATGTAGAGTGCGACCGTTTATGCCTTTGTATATCTAAGTGTTACAAATATTTCAATCCACGCACTCATGTAGAGTGCGACGGACGTCACCAAAGTGGCCCACAACGCAGCGTTTATTTCAATCCACGCACTCATGTAGAGTGCGACCCGTTTGAATTAGCAAATAGACTGACTGGAGAAGATATTTCAATCCACGCACTCATGTAGAGTGCGACATTGGCATTTTGAACTACGGCATTGGATGATAATATTTCAATCCACGCACTCATGTAGAGTGCGACCGGACGACCACAGGAGCAACACATACAAATCATATTTCAATCCACGCACTCATGTAGAGTGCGACCGCACCCATAAATCTTTAACCCAGCTGAAAACAATTTCAATCCACGCACTCATGTAGAGTGCGACAAGGCGATGAATAAATGGCATCGTAATATTCTATTTCAATCCACGCACTCATGTAGAGTGCGACTACGACGCTCCGACGAACGGATTGATATCCGTCAGATTTCAATCCACGCACTCATGTAGAGTGCGACCACTTAATAAGAGCATGGGCAGCGCCGATGAGCAATTTCAATCCACGCACTCATGTAGAGTGCGACTAATGTATTGATTAACGTATTCGATGCACTATCACAATTTCAATCCACGCACTCATGTAGAGTGCGACTTCATCATCAATTACGCAATACCATTCACCCTTATTTCAATCCACGCACTCATGTAGAGTGCGACTATTATGGCGGGGATTGGGTTAACATCGGAACTATTTCAATCCACGCACTCATGTAGAGTGCGACACCCATCAACCCCTCCAAGGACGTTGTGGTGACCGTATTTCAATCCACGCACTCATGTAGAGTGCGACTTCGAGTTCGTGGACAAGTGTGGTGATATCTGTATTTCAATCCACGCACTCATGTAGAGTGCGACTTGCCGCCATGTTTCTTTCCAGGCTTTGGGAAGATTTCAATCCACGCACTCATGTAGAGTGCGACGCTGCATCAGAACTGGGAGTTGGCCACGGAAGAGCAATTTCAATCCACGCACTCATGTAGAGTGCGACTGATCAGAGTAGGCAGGAACGTCAAGACTACTATATTTCAATCCACGCACTCATGTAGAGTGCGACCGATTATACCGCCGTGTTATTACAAAGTTCACAATTTCAATCCACGCACTCATGTAGAGTGCGACCGTTTTTGTGAGTTCCTGTGTTTCTGTTTTGTGTATTTCAATCCACGCACTCATGTAGAGTGCGACCTGTGGTTGTTCCATAAACACCTGTATTATCTTGATTTCAATCCACGCACTCATGTAGAGTGCGACTAAAACAGGTCCTAAAGTGACTATGGAGTACATATTTCAATCCACGCACTCATGTAGAGTGCGACACTTCCAACTGCTCCAAAACATTTGCAAACAAAGATTTCAATCCACGCACTCATGTAGAGTGCGACAGCAAAAAAAATAAAAAATCTAACACTATTTCTCGCTCTTAAGCTTATATCTTTTCACTTTTTAAAAAGAATTCAAAATCAAACACTAAAACTCACTATTTATCACTTTTCTCTAGTGCGAGTCCCCCTATAATTTTATGTATACACATTATTCGCACCTCACAAAATCCCTCTTCTAATTTTCTCAATTCTTCAGTGAGCTTATTCTGAAACTTTTGTTCTAACATGTTTGATTTGATATTTTTATTTATCTTTTCCAATTAAAATATCCTTTATCATATTCATACATTGTTACAGAATAATTGTCAATAAGCTTATTTTGCAAGCCAATTTATAAATTCTTTCGCCCATTATTAATCAATAAATACTGCTACAAACAAGAATGAATCCTAAAGGTGCCTTGAAATTCACAAAACAACATCTATTCTATCAACGTAAGACTTATCAACTTTTAATCATTGTGTGTTTTTAACAATTCTATCTCCTCCGGTGTAAGCGCTCTAGCCTGGCCAATTTCTAGGTCTTTGAGTTCCAATGGTCCAAAACATACTCTTTGTAAATATGTTACTTCACAACCTACCTTTAGAAACATACGCTTCACTTGATGAAACTTCCCTTCACTGATTGTCAAATACGCTTTATCTTGATCTAAAACCTCCAACTTGGCAGGCTTTGTGACAAAGTCATCTAAATCCATCGGTTGAGCAAAAACAACAATGGCATTTTCCGGCAAGGTTCCTTCAAACTCTACATAATACTTTTTCAAAACATGCTTTTTGGGAGACAAAAGCTCATGTGTGAGCTGTCCATCGTTACAAACCAACAATAAGCCTTCCGTATCCAGGTCAAGACGACCAACAGGATAGAGATCATTTCGAATACTTGGAATTAATTCCATAACTGTAGGATGCAAAGTATCTTCTGTTGCACTGACATATCCAGCCGGCTTATTTAAAATATAATACTCATAACGAACATAAGAGACGGGTACATCATCCACATAAACCGTCTGGTCTTCCTTAACTTGAAAATCTGCTTTTTTAATGGTTTTACCTTCAATCGTCACCCATCCGTTTTTGATGATGTTTTTAACTTCATTTCGAGTTCCATATCCCATATGGGAAAGAAATTTATCCAGCCTCACTGCCATCGCCATCCTTTCGCATATTTATTTTTTATGATTCCTTTATCAATCTTTCCAAAACCCAGTGGAAACCCATCCACACAAACTAAGATCCAATCTTTTGATGTTGTATCCCGATCTTTGATATCAATCGTTTCTCCTTTTAGATATTTGATTACTCTGGGATCATCCACAGATAAATCCACTGTATTTTTAAATTGACTCTTTTTAAGAGCAAGGGCAAAAGCCTGACTTGGCTCGAAGTGATTCTTTTTGATTTCCCCACAAATTAAGCCAGAACGTAATAAACGCCATCTTCTCTGTTCAGGAAGCTGTTGAGGGCTCCAGATGATCTTATCGTTCTTGATTGAAAAACACCCCTTAGAGAAATCAAAGGAACATATCTTTAAAAATTCTTTAAAGGCTTCCGGTAAAGAAGAATTCTCCTTTTTGACAACCTTTTTAGAAGCATTCCCCTCTTTTTGTAACAAAGCCACAAAGTGACCTTCCCCTTTTATCTTATGAGGAAAGAGTCGCACACATTCTTCCATGCCAATCCCACTTGAAAATCCCGGTTGTTTAGGGATAGGAACCAGATGTAGATCGGAATGTCTATGTAATGCATCCTGAATCACTTCTTCATTTTCCTTTGTCGAAAAGGTGCATGTCGAATAAACAATCATCCCTCCTGGTTTCAACATATCTATTGCACAGGAAAGAATTTCTTTTTGAATAGGGGGATAATACGTATCATCTCTTTCTTGCCAACTGCTGATTAAGTGTGGTTCTTTTCTAAACATTCCTTCTCCACTGCATGGCGCATCCACCAAAATCTTATCAAATATTTCTGCAAAACGCTTGGAAAGATCGATAAGGTCTTCACTGCATACCCATGTATTATATGAACCCGACAACTCAAGGTTTTTGATCAATCCCTGACATCGCGATGTACTGATATCATTGGATAATAGTAAACTGGTATTCTGTAACTTCGCAGCCAATTCAGTGCTTTTTCCTCCTGGTGCAGCACAAGTATCTAACACATATTCACCTTCTTCTATCGGCAAAACCTGTGCCGGTAACATAGCAGAAGGTTCTTGAAGATAGTATAAACCGGCATAATAATACGGATGCTTGGCAGGCTTTTGATCCCCTTGATAATAAAATCCATTATCTGTCCATGGAATCGGCTCTAATGGAAAAGGAGATATTTTCAAAAAATCTTCTACACTGATCTTGTTTGTATTAATACGCAATCCATAATAGCGTTCTTGTTCAAAGCTTTGCATATAAGCTTCAAAATCATCTTTAAGAAGCTCTTTCATCTGTTGAATATAGTTTTCAGGCAATTGAATCGACATATCATGTCTCCTTTTGTGTCCCTCATTATAGCATATACAGATTTATCTGTTCCATGAAGAGATATCGATATCCTTGGGGAAAGACACCTGTTTATATTCAGTAAAATTTGCTCTCTTCCTCAAATATGCAAAAAAACTATAACGATTGATTCTTCATTTCAAACGTTATAGTTTCTTTTTTTATCGTATCATATCGCGTGTGATTTCCTGAATTGTAGATGCGCCGCACATTTCCATCGTATCTATAAGCTCTTGTTCTAGTTGATCAACAAGTACCTTGACGCCTTCCTCTTGTGCACCATAAACCATATTCACAAAAGGTCGAGCAATCAAAGCACCATCCGCTCCTAGTGCCAGTGCCTTAAAAATATCTTGTCCGCTGCGAATACCTCCATCAACCAGAATGGTCATATCTTTACCTACAGCTTGTACGATTTCTTCTAATACATCGGCCGTAGCTGGCGTATCATCTAAAACACGACCACCGTGATTGCTGACAACGATGCAAGAAGCGCCTGCTTCTTTAGCCTTTAAGGCACCTTTCACACTCAAAATTCCTTTCACAATAAAAGGTACATTGATTTCCTGCACGATTTCTTTTAATTCTTTTACATTTTTTCTTCCTGCCGGTGGTACAAACCCTTTTAAGAATGGTAAACCGGCTGCATCAATATCCATGGCGATAGCCAAAGCATCGGCTTCTTTAGCCAGCTTTAATTTTTCAACCACCATTTCTTTAGCCCATGGTTTAATAGTAGGAACACCGATTCCATCATTTTCCTTGATATTTTGGGTAGCTCCGATCATAATCTGATCATCCATTCCATCGCCGGTAAAAGCCATGATTCCGGCATCTTTACAAGCTTTGACCAGCACTTTGTTGTAGGTTTGATCCACATAAGCATCTCCGTAATGCATACTTACAGCACCTACCGGTCCTGCAAACACTGGCAGGCGGAATGTATGGCCAAATAGATCCGTCTGCGTTGATACCGGTGTATTTTCACAAATCGTATCCATCACAAGATGAATATTTTTCCAGGCATCATAATTTCGAATGGCGACCGTACCGCTACCTTTTGCACCGGGCCCCGGTATCGTATTGCGGCAAGCTTTTCCATTACAAACTGGACATGACTTACATAGATCATTCATATTTTCTCTGGATTTTTGTAATATTTGTTCTACCTTCATCTTTTAAAGTCTCCTTATCATTTGATACCACTGCACATCACCATGTACGGAAGAAGATAAACCTTGATTTTCAAATCCTAAATGTTCATAAAATGGAATTTTTTCTTCTTTACATGTCAATATGATGGCTTTACGTCCTTGTTTTTGCGACTGTTCTATTATATATCGAATCAATAAGGAAGCATATCCTTTTTTACGATAAGCCGGTAATGTGTTGACACCAAAGATCATCTGTATCTTTCCTGATTCATTATGCAGTTCTGCCTTTTCATACATTTCATCCGTTAGCGTTTCTTCATCGGTACAGAATCCATCAACAAAGCTGATGATTTTTCCATCGCTTTCTAACAACCAAAAATGCTCAGGATAATAAGTCAATCTTTGTTTAAACTGTCCTTTTGTACACGCCTGTTCCGGTGGAAAACATTCATTCTCTATAGCACTGATTTCTTCAATATCCTGCATAGATGCGGTTCGTATATTCATAAGAGCCTCCTTCGATAAATAAGCTAAATATATTTATATCTGCGTCAAATAAAAGCTAAAACCTTCCTAATTTAAACTAACTAAAAGCAAAATAAACTAAATCATTTTGTTTATTAAACACTCAAAGTATAGCTTTTTCTCTTGTTTTAGTAGAGTCACAAATATAACCAATTTATGTAGAACTCTAATAACTGCCTATTTTCCTGATTTTGTCAATCGCATTTTCAAATACTCTTGTAGCTTTTCATCAACACAGTAAATGTAACAACCCTTTTGTCCACGTGTTAAAAGCGTACGATATGTATTTTTTATAATACGATCTGCAATTTCTTCCGCTTTTTTCGGATTCTTCTTATACATTCCTTTCAAACCTTTAATAGATTGATCCGTTTTCGCCCTTTTTGTGAAATCTGTAATTATTTCATGGCCATAACGCAAATCATCCCCAATAATAACTCCAACATAATCAAATTCTAATCCTTGGCATGTATGAATACATCCGATTTCATGAACTGATTCTGGATCAATTGCCCATGTATTTGAAGACCCCAAATTCCAAGACATTCCAAAATCTTCTATTTGAATGTCATAGACATTGGTATTATTTTTACCACTAGATATCCAATTCCAACAATATCCTGCCACCATTCTAGATTTATTATTGGTTTTATTTTTCTCTAAAATCAAATTATATACATCTTGAGGTGTGTCACATATGCGAATATCATGATCCCAATCAAACTCATCGATCGATTCTGTATTGATTTCTAAAACGTTATCGATCCAAGAAAGATAAGAATCACTCCCATTGCACCGAAATTGTGATAATAATGTATCTTCATATATTTCGGCATTAAAATAGTTGCTCCATTTCTTGATTTCATTCGTACTTCCAATATCTTTAGTCGTCACCATCTGAAAATCATCTACAAAGAAAATGCTTGTTTTGGATGCATGAATTATTTCCTTAACTTGATTTTCACCTTTATTTTGAAACATTCCCGACTTTTCATTTAGTCGATGCGCTTCATCTACAATTAAACAATCAAAATCATTGTTTTCCGATTCAGTAAATGAACCCGATCCTTTAAATAAATTATCTATATACGCTTTTCGATATTTACCATCTGTCAGTTTTTTTCTATAAACTTCTCTTGGTGCTGAATTTTTTGTAATATACATTACATTCTGACTTAAATTCAAAATAGAAACTAATAAATTAATAGCCAAAACAGATTTACCTGTGCCAGGTCCTCCATGAATTATATATAATTTTTTTCTTTTTGTTTCTTTTTTTGCGATTTCGATCGCCTTTTCAAAAATTACTTTCTGTTCATCGATTAGAGTAAATTCTTGATTTCCTTTTAACATAGAAGTTAAACTGCCCTGTAAGGACTTACTAGGAATAATTTTTCCATTATCGATATGATATAAAACCTCAGGATTTCCCTTCTTAATATATTTTGCGATAAAAGAAGCTAGTTTATTTGTATCCCCTCGTGTAAATACTGGAGCCTTTTCCATATAATATTCATAACAAGAAGCGATTAAATCATCTTCTTCTTGCAATCTATAATTGTGCAAATAAGCACATGGCTGTAAAAAAATCTTATATTTTCGCACATCTTCGTTATAGTCTTTTATCAAAGAAACATATGACCAAGCTTGATAAGAAGGATGGCTAGTTTCTGTCAACTGACCTTGCAATCGTGTTTTTACGATTGCATCTTTGGTTTCCACTTTTTCTACGTGCTGCCATTGCTTTAGCTCGATTATTACAGCACTTTCTCGATGACATGAATCTCCACCACAAATGATAAAATCTACTCGTTTATTTGAATTTGGGATTCTATATTCTATAGCAATCTTACTGTCTTTTGGGATTCTCTTATCTTCCATAACTTTATACATATATTGCATAGAGTTCATCCAAGATAGAAACTCATTATAGGCAGTTTTTTGTGTAGTTTTTCTCTAACTTTTTCTTCGATTAAATCCAGTCGTACATCATCTAAAAACTGTTGTTTCGTTTCTTGATAAACGATCATAATTCGTTATATTTTTTAGAATTTCCCTTAGCCTTATCGACTGAATATTTTTGCCTATTTTTCTCTAATTTCTCTAATAAAATTTCTTGTAAATCTACACCTAATCGATCTGCCATCAAAATACAATAATTCACTACATCAGCTAGCTCTTCACACACATGTTCTTTATCATATTTAGAATTCCATTGAAAACATTCCAACAACTCTCCCGCTTCAATCGAAATAGATTTCGCCAAGTTTTCTGGAGAGTGAAATTGATCCCAATCTCGTTCTTGATTGAACTTTAAAATCTCTTTTATCGCCTGTTGCATTTTTATCTCCTTTTAAAACTTCCCATATCTAATTTTTAGTATTAAATCATAACAATTCTTCAATCTTATCAATTAGGCCTAAATCTGCAGGAAGCCAATCTACTGAATGTATCGTCTCCTTAGTCAACCATTTCGATGCTTCATGCTCTTTTAGAATCAAATCTCCTTTTTTTATTCTAGCCCAAAAACAATGCATCTTTAAGTGGAATGTAGGATAGTCATATTCTACAATATCAATTAACTTTCCTACTTCTATTTCTGTATCCAATTCTTCTTGTATTTCTCGAATTAAAGCTTGTTGAGGTGTTTCACCTGATTCTATCTTTCCACCAGGAAATTCCCAACCATCTTTAAACTCTCCATAACCACGCTGTGTCGCAAAAATCTTATCTTGATCTCGTATTACAGCTGCCACAACTTCTACTATTTTTCTTTCCATTTTTCCTTCCTTTATGAATTTACAATATAATCATACAAATCTTCTTTTACAGGTGTCTTAAGCTGATACTCTATTTCTACTGCTGTAGAATTGGTATTTGGCATAACAAATTCTTTGTACGAACCTGTAGGGATAATTTTTCCCATATAATAAAATTCTTTCGATATTTTATCATCTTTATTCTTACGAATAAATAATTCCATATCTACTCCCCTTTTTTCGGAGTTTAATGCGGTTTGCACATCATCAGAGCTAACAGTACGATTTGACTTTGAAATCGCAATTAACTTATCCGGAGAGACTAAGTGATCTTCGTACTTTACTGTATCCGCAATCCCTTCTTCTTTATCATAATTGATAAATACAGGATACGTATTTGTATTTTTATCGTACTTATATCCACCAATATTTAACGGAACCTCTCCCTTTTCCCACTCTAAAAGACGACAGACATCTTCATAGGTGTATTTAGAATATAGTTGAAAAGATGTGTTTTCATAACGTCGACTGTATTCCTGATGATTTCTATATAATCCGAATTGTACAACCTCATCGACTTGTTTTTTAAATTCCTTGTTTTCTAACAAGCTGGAAAATACATTTGATATCCGATAATCATCTCCATCTAATTGAATGAAAATACATTTCGCATATGTCTTTTTCCCGCTTCCTGTCGCAAATTCATTAGTTAATAAATTAATTAAATTTACTTTTGTTCGTTCTGTCATTTCAATTTGATATTGATCTTTTAATGCCTCTTTTAAATAAGAAAATAAATTTTCCCCTTGATAGATTAAATGATGAATGGCTAATAGCTCATGTGGCCTTTTACCAGAAGCAAATTTTCTGGAGATGAATTCTAAGAACTTTTCTTCTAATAGTGTAAAAGATACCTTATATTGTTTCTCATATTTTTTTAAAAACATATGATAAGGCCCCAGATTCTTATTATCAAAGATACGTAAAGGATCAATAGAACCAAAAACGTCAAAATCCATTAAATCTGGTATCCTACCCAACTTATATTTTAGTTGTAAATAAGAATCTTTAATCAATCGTACGTCATTAAAGTTTGCGGTATCGATTGACTCATAAATTCTTTTTTTCGATATTTCATCAAAATGAATTGTAGAACTTCCCGGAATCATTTTATTTCCTTCCTGTAAATATCTTCGTATCGTATCTTTGTTATAGGAACGATTGCCGGATAAGGCAATAGGAATCAAAAAGTTATTTTTATAATTTCCAATAAAATCAATAATCACTACAAACTCTTTATCTTTAGTTTTTCTTAGCCCGCGGCCTAATTGTTGGACAAAAATAATTGCACTTTGTGTTGGCCGCAACATTAAAACTTGATTAATTTCTGGAATGTCCACTCCTTCATTAAAAATATCAATAGTGAAAATATACTCTAAATAATCTTTTCTTGTATCACTGACCAAGCGTTCAATACAATCTTCCCGATGTTCTTGCGAATCAGCCCCAGTCAAAGCGACAGACGGAATACCTCTTTCATTGAATTTTCTAGATAGCTCTTTTGCTTCTTCTTTATTACTACAGAAAATTAGACCTTTTGGTCGATCTCCCGAATAACCATAAAAATTGGCTCGATCTATAATATACTCCACGCGAAGATCACTAACTAGTTTAGAAAACTGCCGATACCCTGTTGTATCATCAAATACCTCACCATCTATCTCTAAATCACGAATTCCAAAATAATGAAACGGGCATAATAGATTATCTTCTAGAGCTTGTTGAAGCCGAATCTCATATAAAATGTTGTGATCAAATAGAGAATAGATATCAAAATCATCCGTTCTTTCAGGACTAGCACTCATTCCAAACCAATATTTAGGCTCAAAATAGTACATAATTTTTTGATAACTCCTGGCACCTGCTCGATGTACTTCATCAATTACGATCACATCAAATGCACCTTTTGAAAAATGGGACAGCGATTCATCTTTAGCCATCATCTGCATCGTTGAGAATAAGAATGTCACATCGTATTCTTTAGAGTTTCCTGATAAAAGCCCATAGCTTCCATACTCTTTAAATACTTTTTTATAACTCTCCAACGCTTGTTTTGCGATTTGTTCTCTATGAACCAAAAACAAAACTCTTTTAGGCTTTACACTTTGTATCGCAAAAGCTGAAGCGTATGTCTTTCCTGTACCTGTTGCCGAAATTAGTAAACCTCTTTGATCTCCTCTATTATATGAATCTTGTAGATGTTTTATAACTGCCTCTTGCATTAAATTTGGCTTTAACACTTGATATTGCGCTTTTTGAGATAACGAGTTTAAGACACCTTTTAAGAACTTAGTATTACTATAGCGTTCTTGATATGTAGATTTTATCGATGCATACGGTATTGTGTTTTTTGAATTCCACAATTGGTTAAACTCATTAAATAAAGAAGTCTTATACGCATCATCTTGATCAATCACAAGATGGGTGTTCCATTCAATATTTTTTGTAAGTGCATTTAAAGTAAGATTAGAGCTTCCCATTAGAACATGATATTCATTATCAGTATCGAAAATATATCCTTTGGTATGAAAACCTAAATCCTTACCATCACAACAATACATTCTTAAATCAATGTTTGAAAATTGGCTTAATTTATCTAATGCCTTAGGATCACTAAACAATAAATAATCTGTCGTCAAAATATAGCCAGGTATTTGTTTTTGTTCTAAGGTTCGTAGCGTTTCTAATAAAGTAACCAATCCACCATAAGTAATAAAAGCTACACTAATAGAAAAAGAAGTGCATTTAGATAATTCATTTTCAACAGTTGTGAGCACTTTAGTACCTAGCAGTTTATTATTCGATACAAAATATTTTTCCATAATAAATTTCTTTCCGTTTTTATTTGCTTCTTCATTATAGCATTATTATTTATAGATCAAGGAGGAGTTTTTTCAAGAAAGATAGTATCATTTATTAAAATCTGTTTATCGTCTAAAGTATAAAATCCTGTAGGAAGTAAAGGAAACCTATTGCTTTAAATAAAGTAGTCCCTATATAAAGAGATTAAATAAGATATTAAAAATTACATGAAACTAACATTACTAATACATATTAATGACTTGAATACGGCATGTTTGCACTAGGGTTTGTCTTGATTGTCCCTGAAGATTTCTAATATTTTTTATTTCAAATTTATCATCAATGTCTGGACATTAAAAAAACCTCTGGATTCTATATCTTCCAGAGGTTTCACTATTCTTAGACCCCGGTTAAGTTCCCCAACTAACTTTGGATAAATCACAGATCCCAGTTAAATACCCAACTAGTTTGGTAATGCCCCGTTAAAGTTTGGAGAACCTAAAAAAGCCATTTAACGTTACCGTTTTTGACATTTTATCGATTTTGGTAACGTTAAACAGCTTTTTAATCTTATTTACTATTCGAACTCGCTTCAAGTAGATAAATTTTGACCCCGAGACGTCAAAAAAACATGCCTTTTTTCTAGAAAAAAAGGGCCGAAAATGCCCAAAATCGTTTCAAAATCATCCATGTTTTCAACCTGTTTTCAATTTTCCCCTTTTCTCTCCCTTTTGAGGCCCCTTACATAGCCGATATCCATTCTTGGCTATGGGAAAGGAGCAGAAATGAAGAAAGAATGTAAAGTGATCGCCATCGCCAATCAGAAAGGCGGTGTCGGCAAGACCACGACAACGGTCAACCTCGGAGTCGGTCTGGCTAATGAAGGCTACAAGGTCCTTCTGGTCGACTTTGACCCCCAGGGCGACATGACCACATGTTTCGGCATACGAAATGCCGATGATCTTGGCAATACTATTTCAACACTGATGGTCGATATTTTCAAAACTGGGAATACCGATTTTTCGAAAGCCTTGATTCATCATGAAGAAGGCGTGGACTTTTTGCCAAGCAACATCGACTTAGCCGATCTGGAAATGCAGATGGTCAGCGCGCTCAACCGCGAGAACATCCTAAAGAATACGCTGTCGGGCATCAAAAAGTATTACGACTTTATCCTGATCGACTGTCCGCCTTCTTTGGGGATGCTGTCGATCAATGCCCTGTCGGCGGCCGATGAAGCTCTGATCCCAGTGCAGTCGCAATATCTCCCGGCAAAAGGCATGACAAAGCTGATCGAAACGATCCATAAGGTCAAAAACCAGATCAACAAGGATCTTCATATCGCCGGCATCGTGATGACGATGGCACAGAAGAACACCAACATCACAAGATCGACCATCGACTTTGTGAAGGAAAACTTTGGGGACAATATCCATGTGTGCGATACCGTTATCCCCTACGGCGTAAAATCTTCGGAAGCGCAGATCTTAGGAAAAAGCATCTATTCAAACTTCAAGGGAAGCAAGACGGCCGTTGCCTACAAGGATCTATCCACACCACCCTTTTTTCTATTGTACAAACTCTCAGTTGATTTTCCAACTTTTTAAACATTGTCGACCAAGAATAGACGTGCTATTCTCGAGATAGGAGAAAACAAAGATAGCAAATGTACGAAAAGGTGAAAATCAAAAACTGAAAATGTTATATCTGGTCAAGATTTTGTCGGAAGAAACCGATGATCTGCATGCGTTGACCATGGCCCAGATCTTAGAAAAACTGGCAGACTATGGGGTCAATGCGGACCGGAAGACGATCTATGTGGATCTTGATGAACTGCGAAAATTTGGCTTCGATATTCTTTCGGGAAAAGAAGGAAAACACTATTATTATCATTTAGGTTCTCGGGAATTTGAACTGCCGGAACTCAAGCTTTTGGTGGACTCGGTCCAATCAGCCAAATTCATTACGGATAAAAAGTCGCAGGAACTGATCAAAAAGCTGGAATCCCTTGTCAGCAAGTACGAGGGCAAACAGCTTCAAAGACAAGTGGTGATCTCGGGTCGTGTCAAAACGATGAACGAAAGCATCTACTACAATGTCGACCAGATCCATGAAGCCATTGGAAAGGAATGCCAGATCCAATTTAAATACTTCCAATGGAATATCAAAAAAGATATGCAGCTAAGAAAAAATGGATCGAACTACCAAGTCAGTCCCTGGGCCTTGATGTGGGACGATGAAAACTATTACTTGGTTGCCTACGATGAAGAAGATAAGATCAAACACTACCGGGTCGATAAGATGTTGAAAGTGGAAGTGACACCGGTGCCTCGAAAAGGAAAAAACAAGTTCAAGGAATTTAAATTGCCAAGATACACCAAGAGTCTTTTCGGGATGTTCAGCGGCATCGAGACCAATGTGACCATTCAGGCCGAAAATGATAAAGTCGGCATCCTGATCGATCGCTTTGGCAAAGATATCCCTATCACACCCATCGATGAGAATCATTTTAAGACCACGGTCCCCGTCTCCGTCAGCAATCAATTCTTAGGCTGGATCATGTCGTTGGGACAAGGCATCCAGATTATTGCCCCGGAATCAGTTGTCCAACAGATGAAAAATGAGATCAAACGCTTAAAAAATCAATATTATATTTAGACAAGTCCAATTTTTAGTACATGTGACCTCCTATAATAAAGATACAAAGAAAGGAGGTTGTTCGTATGAGGAAACCAATCTATTTTACGATTGCCGGTACCAATCACTATTACGGATCTGATTTTATGAAGGCCGGTATGTCGGTTCGTTTGGTCAAAGATTGCAAAAACGACTATGACAACGAAGCCATAGCCGTTAAGATGGATGGTCTTGATACTGTGGGATATGTAGCGAACAGCCGTTATACCGTTCTGGGTGAAAGCTACAGTGCCGGACGTCTTTACGATAAGATTCACAAGAATGCCAGAGGTACGATCCTCTATGTTTTACCGCAAGGTGTTGTCTGCCGTTTAGACGAAAGAAGCTTACGATAAGATGTTGGATCTAGAAGATATCCATCGATTCACATCCATTTGTTTCAAGAGAACTGCTTATGGACAAGATGCAAACCCCCTTATCTCTTGTCTGTCCATCTTGTCAGTTCTCTTTCTTTGGTGCTTTAAATTCTCCAAACTAAAGTAAAAGAGCATTGATCGTGATAAAGGAAACATGACCAATACTCTTTATTACTTTTGACAAATTACAAGATTTCTCCGTTTGATTCAATCACCTTTTTATACCAATAGTATGACTTTTTAGGCATTCTTTTTAAAGTTCCTGTTCCATCATCCTTTTTGTCTACATAAATCAAACCATATCTTTTTTTCATTTCTCCTGTACTTGATGAAATGATATCAATAGGAGTCCACATAGTATATCCGATTAAATTCACACCATCTTTAATGGCCTCGTGCATTTGTTCAATATGCGCCTTTAAATAAGTAATGCGATAATCATCATCAATGGTTCCATCATCATTCACCACGTCATTAGCTCCTAACCCATTTTCTACAATCATAATTGGTAAGCCATAACGATCATAGATTTTGTTAAGGGTATAACGAAGTCCAATGGGGTCTATTTGCCATCCCCATTCGCTTGCCTCTAAATAAGGATTCGATATTCCTTCTAACAGATTGCCTGCAGAATGTTCTTCATTAGATTTAATGATACTTTGACAATTTGTCATATAATATGAAAACGAATAATAGTCTACACAGCCTTCTTTTAAGGTTTGTTCATCTCCTATCTCCCATTTAACGTGAATTTCATTGTCTTCGAAAAATCGATTCATATAATATGGATACTCTCCTCGTATTTGAACATCCGCCGCAAAATCGTTAAATTGTTGATTTTGTTGCTGAACATACAGCATATCTTCAGGATGTGACGTCAATGGATATTGAGTAACGTGTGAAATCATGCATCCTATTTGGTTGTTTGGATCAATCTCATGGCCAATTTTTACAACTCTAGCAGAAGCTAAGAAAACGTGATGTAATGCCTGATATCGTTTTTGAGGCACATCATATGGTTTTGTATAATCAGTCGTTCTTTCATCATAAATTCCAAGTAATTCCAGACTTCCCATCGGGATACACGCAAAGTTGATTTCATTAAACGTTAACCAATAATGGACTTTCCCTTTGTATCGCTCAAACACAGTTTTTGCAAAATGTACAAAATAGTCTATAACTTTTCGATTTTGAAAGCCTCCATATGTTTTAAACAAATGAAATGGCATATCAAAATGCATCAATGTAACTACAGGTTCAATTCCATATTTTGCACATTCATCAAAAATGGCATCATAGAAATTTAAACCTTCTTCATTAGGTGATTCTTCATCTCCATTTGGAAAAATGCGAGACCAGGCTATACTCATGCGATAAGCCTTCATTCCCATTTGAGCAAAAAGAGAAATGTCTTCTTTATAGTGATGATAAAAATCAATCGCTTCATGACTCGGATAAGATTTTTCAGAATCAATTTTATCAGTAAATTGCCTTTTTACAGTCAAAGACCCTCCAGTTAAATGGTCTGAAATACAATCCCCTTTATTCCCTTCATTGTAAGCTCCTTCGCATTGATTAGCAGCAGTAGCTCCTCCCCATAAAAAATTGTCAGGAAATGCCATAAAGTTTTACCCCTTTACTGTCAATAAACTCTCTTGTGGTACGATTAAACCTTTTTTTAACAGTGAAATATCAGCATAATCATTTGTATTAGATACCACTATAATTGTATCTGTATCATAGCCTTCTTGCCTAATAGCATCTAAATCAAACTCTAATAACAATTGTCCTTTTGTAACTTTATCTCCTACTTTAACATGAGAAGTAAAGTGTTTCCCTTCTAACTGAACCGTATTAATGCCTACATGGATCAATATTTCACATCCATTATCGTCAATCAAACCCACAGCATGACATGTTGGAAACATAACCAAAACTGTTCCATCAAAAGGTGCATAAACTTTACCTTCTTCTGGAACTACAACACAACCTTTCCCTAGTGCCCCGCTTGCAAATGCATCGTCTTTAGCTTCAGATAGAGGCTTCACTTCTCCTTTTAAAGGAGAAGAAATATTATTACAAATTCCAGTTAAAGTATCGGAATCCTCCATTTCTTTTGAATCATCTTTAAACAGTACGAAAGCCATAGCAAATGTAGCCACAAAAGTAATAACTGTACAAATAATGGTTTGCATTAATACAGTTCCAGTATCTGCAGCAGGCAGTAATGCCGGAATTTCAAATATTCCCATACCTGCCATTTGATAATAATGGAATCCTAAGAAACCGGAAATCGCTCCAGAAATACCAGATCCAATACAAGAAACCACAAACATCACAGGACGTGTAATTGTGATGCCATATAATGCCGGTTCCGTAATTCCAAAGATACCAGAAATAAAAGCAGGAATACATGCACTACGGAGATTTTTGTTCTTAGTGCGCACTAAAATCGCTAAAACTACTGCGCTTGTCGCAAAAGCAACAAATACTTGAGAACCTAACAACGGATCTGGAATCCCAGCAGACAAATTCATCATACATAAAACAATAAAAGTAATATGAACTCCAAAAATAACGAAAATCTGCCACAAGGTTGCGAAAATGATACCCGCTAAAACTGGCGATAAACCATATACGGCCAATAATGCATTAGACACAGCTTCAGAGGCTACATTTACGATTGGCCCAATTACTATAAATCCAATAATTACTGAAACTAATAAAACAATCGTTGGTGTCATAAAAGAACGGATAACTGATGGTAAAACTCTATTCAATCCTTTTTCAATTGGAGCAGCTAAAAAGCAAGTAATAACAACAGGTAACACTGTTGAAGTATAGCTCACATTAATATTCAAGCCAAAGAGAGTCAAATCCACTCCATTGATTGCAGGATAACACAAAGCAGCGCCAATAATCATTCCTGTATAAGGATTCATATCTATTTTTTTTGCTGTATTATATCCGATAACAATTGGGAAGAAATAGAAGAAACAGTCTCCAATCGCATTAATCAATAAATATAGATCAGAATCTGCTGCATAAAGGCCGGCGAAAGATAGAATCGTATTTAATCCTTTGATCATACCGCAAGCACATAGCACGCTTAAAGACGGCATGAAAATTCCAGAAATTAAATCCAATGCTTTTTCCTTAAATCCCATCTTTTTCTTCGCAGGTTCTATGCTTTCCTTAATGTCTAATTGCTTAATCAGCTCTTTGTAAACATCTCCGACATGATTGCCAATAACTACTTGATATTGTCCAGCAGAATGCATCACAGTAATGACCCCATTATTACTCTTTAGGACTTCGTCATTAGCTTTCGATTCATCCTTTAATTGAAAACGTAATCGCGTAACACAGTGTGTGACATTGAGGATGTTCTCTTTTCCTCCGACATTTTTAATAATAAAATTTACCAATTCTTCATATTTTTTCATGATGTCCCTCCAATTAACAAGAATTGACAGGGTCAAGCCAACTTAATGTTACCATCCCATGAATATACTTGATGATTTAATGGTTTTTGTTCGCCACTTTATTCACAACTCGATGTACATGAATGGTTAAGTACATCAATTCTTCGTCCGTTAATAAATAATCATACTTCTGCATTAAAAAGTCTTTTATTTTTAATACGCAAGCATGAGCTAAAGAGTATTTTTCTTTTATAACATCTAAAAGTTCTAAATCATTGCTATCCATCACTTTTCCACTAAACATACGAATCGCAAAAAACTTTAAATGCGTTAAAAAACGATAATAATAAATATCACTTGAATCAAAATTTGTCGAATAAAAATAACGAACAATCGTAGTGATTTCCTGAATAAGCTTAGTAATTTTATAGGCACTATCCATTTCATGATCACCATTGATTTGTGCATTAACTATATGTAACGCTATAAATCCTGCTTCATCGTCAGGTAAATCAACATTTAAACGATCATGTATCATTTGAATACCATTCTTTCCAATCTCGTATTCAAGCTCATAATAATTTTGAATTTCCCAAAGTAAAGAATTATGGATTTCAACGCCCTCTTTTATTCTCTGTGTGGCTGCATATATATGATCACTCAAAGTCAAAATCACAACATCAGAAATCTGTTTGGCGAGTTGCATTTTTGCTTGGTCAACAATATCATGAGCAATTTCTACAAAAGGTAATGGTACATCTTTCAAAAGATCTTCGAAATGATGTTTCGAATTTTCTTCCAAAATAAATGTTTGATTAACTAGAGAAATATCTATCTCCATTCCTGATCTTTTTTTATACGCAATACCCTTCCCACAGACAATTTTTTCAATTCCATCTTCTTCAACAACGACTGCGTTATTTGTTAAGACTCTCTTGATTACCATTTTCTCCTCCTTTCCAAATAAAAAACCTATCCAGACAAAAAAACAATGCAGATAGGTTAAGCTTGACTGAACAATTACCATCCCAATCAACGCTATCATAATATCACGCACCATCATTAATTACAAGCGCTTTCATGCAATAACGTTTATTCAAAAATGAAAATCAAAGCAATCTTTCTAGACAAAAAGAATTAAATTATTCAAACACTAATTTTAAGCGTATATAATACTGGGAAGGAAAAAAGATCCAGAATCTAATAGTCTTCAACTTATTGAGAGAGATAAAATACATCAGTAAATGCATTACTTCTAAGAAATTCATATCAATCACCCTAGGTTCAATTGAAAAAAGTATAGATTTTGAAGAATATAAAAGCTATTACTTTTCAATCATCGTCTCTTCCGATTCTCTAGAAGACTACGAAGACATAGAAACAAACGAAGATCTTGCCAAAGAGTTGTTCTTTACTATGAAAGAAATGGATCACATTTATCAAAGCAAGTATAGCGACTATAGAGATCGATTGGCCTTAGATGATGAAAGCACTGTCCAAATCAGTTTTAAAAGTGATACAGGATACTTTTCTATCTCTGGTAATGATCACTCTTATGGATTTGATGATCATAGTTCTTGTTTTAGTTCATTAAGTGTTGATAAAGAACCGTTTTACATTTATTGGAAAGATACTAACGAATACGAATATTTTGATGGGCCAGACCCTAGCCATTGTGATATCTCCATACCATCTCAAAAAGAGGATAAACCAAAACAAGAAAACAGTATTGATTCTTCAAACAAAGGTTCTTCCTGGAGCACTTATAACGACGGTTATAATGCCATGATTGAAGACGGGGATTATGACTATGACTTATACAGTGAAGACAGCGACTATAGAAATGGTGTAGATGATGCTCTAGATGAAATGGGAGAGGATCATTGATCGGTACTTACGCTAATAAGATAACCATCTCATAAAAATCACCCTTAAGATCATCAAGCATATCTATAAAAATATATTTTAAAGTGAGATCAATTTATTATAAAAGTTGGGACTTTTTATTGATAATTCGCATTGATGTGATACAATGTATTACACAAGAAGAGGAAAAGGGGCGATATATATGAGTACATCTATAAGAATGACGGAAAGGGAACAAGAATTAGTTAAGAATTATGCTAAAATTCATGGCATTTCTGTAGGAGAAGCATTTAAAAGAGCACTTTTTGAAAAAATAGAAGACGAATTTGATATTGCAGAAGCAGAACTGGCTTACGATGAATTTTCAAAAGATTCCAAAACATATTCTTTGGATGAGGTAAAGGAGATGTTAAAAATTGGATAAAAAGTATCACGTTGAATTTTCTAAAAGAGCGCTTAAAGATTTAAAAAAAATGGACGGTTACACCGGAACAATGCTCGTTAATTGGATTAACAAAAATTTAGAAAATTGTGAAAATCCTTTTTTTACAGGGAAAGCTTTAAAAGGAAATCTCATTAATTTCTGGCGATATCGTGTAGGAGATTATCGAATTATCGCAAATATTGAAGATGAAAAACTCATCATTCTGTTAGTGAAAATCGGACATCGCCGAGATGTCTATAAAAAATGACAAACCCGCCATGGGACTCTTAGAGAGCCCCATTGTTTAATAATTTGTTCTAATTTAACCCAGGATAAAGATTTATTAAGAAAAAGCTTTGAGTATTATCTGGAAACTGAGAACAAAAAACAATGTGAGAAGATCTTAGATTTAATGGATAATCTAGATATTAAACAAGAAGCACAAATGATGTTTGATATTTTATTGGATAAAAAAGCTGATTATATCGATTTTCTTTTGGAAAAAACCGAAAATTGTACTGGTGAAAATAAAGCCGTTTGTTATACCTTAGTTGCCCAACAATATGCCAATATCAGCGATAAGAATAGTAAACGAAAATACCAAACTCTGGCAAAAAATGTATTAAAATCCAATATGTAGGATCCAAGGCGGAAGCAATTCCGCTTTTTTTAATTCTTTATAATATGAATCCATTCATCAATTAATATGAATCCATTCATCAATCATTTTTGACTGATAAATTTGATCAATCAATTCTACATGAGAAACCGAGCTTTGGATGATATCTTCAATACGCTCTAAGCGATGCCGTAAACTATTGCGATGAATATGTAATTGCTGTGACGTTAGGTTCCCATTGAAGCCACTTAAAAAGTAATTGATTAGTGTTTTGATATATTCTGTCTCATTTTTTTGATCATACTCTTTCAATAACCGATATTCTTTACAAATCAATGAAGATAATTCTGCTTCTTCATGACCTATCAAAAGGAAATGATAAATATAATCCGCAAACCGATATTCTATTTTCTTATGACCTAAACGTATGCCGATCTCACGAGCCAACAACGCCTGTTTATTATACTCAGGCAGTTGAAATAATGATTTAAAAGAGCGACTTTTCCCATAATATAAATGATATTTTTTTAGAATATTTTGTATTGAATCCAGATAATCGTTGAGAACTTCATCCTTATCATAATTGCACAATACTACAATACATTGATCAAAAACCAAAGAGTAAACATCTGTGCTTACTTGTGAAATGGCAGAAACAATATAAGAGATGTATTCCTGATCCTTTTTCTTTTTCGGAATAGGACAATTTAATACTCGAAAGAATCGTTTAAATTGCCAAGAAAACTGTTGAAATTCATTCTCTAAGTAAAGACGGTTGCCAGGCTGATCTTTCAGTAATTCTTCAATAAAGTATTCATCCAAAGTGACTGGTTCCGTATTATTCTTTAACAACACAGCCAAAGCCGCACATACTTCTTTCGCATTTTCTATGTCGTCATCAGTAAATGGATGATTAGTTGAGAAGATAATCAAATAACCATACGTCTTTTTCTGAAATTGGATCTTACTCAAGATTCGCGGAATCTGATATCCCAAATTTGTATCATAAATAAATGGCGTACCATCGTTGAACAAACGATCTGAAGCTTGATCTTCTTGAAAACGATCAATAGATTCTTTGGAGCAACAATGATATTCCTGCGCATAGTTCCAAACAGGATCCTTAAAATGATCATTCGACATTCCAATCACACGAAAAAAAGAATTTGTGATCATTATTGGATTATCAAATACTTTTTCTTTGATTGTCTTTATAAACTCTCTTAAATCATAATCCTTTGTTAAGAGTTCAAACAATATTTCCTTTGTGTTATTCATACAACCCTCTTGTGCATTTTGCACATTTATTATAACAATCTTTGATTTTTTTGTACGAAGAATTCTTAAAATAATCTGACTAAAATAAAAGAAGAGGAGGCATTATCATGAAATACGAAAAATTACTACAACCCGGAAAAATTGGAAATCTTGAACTGAAAAACCGATTTATCATGGGTGCTATGGGTGTTGGTTTTGCCAAATTAAACGGACACCCTACCGATCGAACCGTTGCCTATTACGAAGAACGTGCAAAAGGCGGTTATGGTTTGATCATTACTGAAGTAACACGAGTACAAGATTCCGAATTCTGTACTCCATTTGAACCATCTTTAGGTTCTGATGAGTTTATTCCTGAATGGAAGAAAGTAACAGATGCCGTTCACCAATATGGCGCTCGCATCTTCCCTCAGCTTCATCAGCCAGGAAGACAATACACACAAGCTATTCTAGGGCATCAAGTAAACGCTCCATCTCCTTTGGCCTGCCCAACATTTGACGAAGTGCCGCATGAATTAACTACCGAGGAAGTTTGGGATAATATTCATATGTTTGGAGATGCCGCATTGCGTGCTCAAAAAGCAGGCTTTGATGGTGTAGAGATTCACGCCGGACATGGATATCTTGTTCAACAATTCCTGTCTCCATTCACAAACCGTCGTTTCAATGAATTTGGTGGTTCCATTGAAAATCGTGCTCGATTTGCGACAGAAATCTGTAAAGATATCAAAAAGAAATGTGGAGATGACTACCCTGTTATCATCAAATTATCATCTGAAGAAAAAGTCCCTGGCGGATTAACGATTTCTGACACCAAGATCCTTGCCAAGTATTTTGAAGATGCCGGATATGATGCAATTGAAGCAACCATCTGTACCTATGCATCGCTAGACTGGATGAGCGCTCCGGAAGATGTCCCAATGGGATTTAACGCCTATAATGCCCAGGAAATCAAAGAAGGCGTCAATATTCCAGTGATTTCAATCGACCGTATCAACACTCCGGAAATTGCAGAAGATATCTTGGAAACGGGAAAAGCAGATTTCGTATCCATTTCCCGACAATCTTTAGCTGAACCATATTTCCCTAAAAAAGTCGCTGAAGGAAAGATTTCTGAAATCAACCCTTGTATCAACTGTTTACAATCTTGCATGGGATATATGACTGATCCAAATCATTTAACTGCTTGTTGTTTAGTCAATCCTCGTGTCGGACATGAAAGAGAATATACTTTTGACCCTGCAAAAAAATCAAAGAATGTAATGATTGTTGGTTCTGGTCCTGCCGGCCTATATGCAGCTTACGTTGCTTCCAAGCGAGGACATAAAGTCGATGTATATGAAGCACAAGAACAATTAGGCGGACAGTTCAGAATTGCCACTTTGCCGCCATGTAAATCCTTATTAACCGGACCTTTGCGTTTCTGGATTCAGGAAGGCAAAAAACAAGGTGTTACTTATCACGCCTCGACTCCTGTCACAAAAGATCTGGTTCAAAAAGAAAACCCAGATGTTGTGATCTTGGCAACTGGCGCAACTCAAGTTAAGCCTAATATCGAAGGCATCAATGGAGAAAACGTCTTTATGGCAAATGATGTTTTGGAAGGCAAACAAGTTGTCGGGCGTAATGTTCTCATTGCCGGAGCTGGACTTGTCGGACTCGAATTAGCCGATTTCTTAAGAGAACGCGCAGGACGTAAGAGCACGTTGATTGATATGATTCCGACAGTTAACTATGGTATTCTAGGCGTAGGTACACACTTACAAGCCCGTTTAGCATCTAACGATACTAAATATATCTTAAATGCCAAAATTAAAAAGTTCACAGATCATGGTGTGATCTATGAACAAGATGGCGAAGAAAAAGAAGCGGAAGGCTTTGACAGTATTGTCATTGCGATGGGATCCAAAGCGTATAATCCTTTAGAAAAAGAATTAAAAGATCTCAATAAAGAGCTGTACGTTATTGGTGATGCCACACAAGCCGGACAAGCCAACAAAGCTACTGAAGAAGCTGCTGCTGTTGCTTTTAAAATTTAACTGTATTCAAATTAATTTGAGCGTATGCTAATATCGCATACGCTCTTTTTTGATATATGCTAACTCTACAACTATTCTTCCACGCCATATTTTCTATAATCAAATTCGTCTTCTCTTTCAAGAATCTGTGACCATCTTGCGGATATAAACTTAGCATATTTAAAATCTGTCAACCCATAAGAACCTAATGCATATGCATCATTACACTCAACGAGAATCATTTCTTTCGAAGCTGTTACACCAATATCGATAGCACACGCCATAGGTCTATCTTTCCACTTCCTAAAATCATCCATGATTTGATCAATTACGTTTGGATCATAGGTATAATGATAATCTCCTTTATATGGACGTATATCATAGATTCTGTCGTAATATATAAAACAGCGCCATTCTCTACGGATATCCACGGTTTCTGAACAAATAACTTCATAGTCTTCTGAATAATTGCCACAGCCTATAAGATCTTGAGTTGACTGGATGACTTTTCCAGTAAATGCCTTTGATTTTACCGGTTTGACAAACCAGCCTGCGGACCACTTATTCTCATCACCAGCTATAGAATTCATCGTATCGTACCAGATCTTTCTCCCTAGATATTTTCTCAGACATTCCGGATAATCTTCAACGTGTACATGATCATGACCAAACTTTTTAAAAATATTGTCACACTGTTTTATATAGTCAACAACAATATCTTCTTTTGTCACAAGATCATAAATTTCATCCAAGCTTTGATAAGGAATGATTTCAGCACCTAACTCACTAAATCCATAAATCGCCTTTGTAAAGTTTTCACTGTGTCCTATCATAAGCCCTGAATTAGGATTTACTCTACATTTTACATATACTTTCATTTTGATCCCTCACTCTCTTATCTTCATCATCATTATACGTTGTCATCCGTCCCAAAAATTTCCCTCATAGAAATTACAAAGTACATCTTTAAATAGAAACAGATATAATGAATTTAGAAGGGATACAAGATGAAAACTAACGATATCATCATGAAAGACATCGAGAACAAATTATCAGGAGATCTTGAAAAAGATATTCTCTTTGTGAATGCTCAAGCTGAGACATATAAAAACAATAAAGAAGTCTTACGTGACTGTAAGCGCCTTTTATCAAGACTTCTTTCTGAGTACGAGAACAACATCAAAAGTTTTCGTCCTACACAATGTCTGGAAGCCGACATTATGAAAACCCTGGATGAAGTAAAATTGAATTTATCAAAGAAAGATTATAGTAAAGCTTTGGGAATTACAGAAGATTTGATTACAGATATAGAATATTTTGGCACCGTTGAAGAAAACGAATTCAATGAATTTCTTATCTTTGATGAAACTTTTGAAGAGATCCTATACTGGTTCTTATTCAAGCCTCAAAAGAAAATATGTCAGACGATCATTCCCTATACTAACGTGTACCTTACTTACGGAAGTATACTGATCATCCTAGGAAAGTATAAAGAAGCACGAATGGCGATTGAAAAAGCTTTACGATGGAATCCTGTCAATTTTGAAATCAACCATGCCTATAATGATACTTATCGATTTGAAAACAATTGGGATAAATTCTATCAATTAACCTTAGATACTTTTAAAATCGCATTCACCCCTAAAAATCTTGCGATTTGTTTTAGTAACATGGGTACGTTTTTTCTTGAAAAAGGACATTATCCTGCTGCAATTGCCTGTTATTTTTTAAGTCTGGAATACGATGACAAAGAATATACATTTATTCAATCTCAGCTCTTTTATATCAGTACAATTACAAACAAAGTCGTTGAAAAGCCATCCTGGGAAGAAATGAAAAAGCTTTCTAAAGAATATAGGTTCCCACTATATCCCAATGAAGATGTACTTAGCCTTGCGTATTACAACGGGATAAAAGCTCTTCAAGAAAACAAGGAAAATCCCGCAAAATACTTCCTATCGATTTACTTTAATTTAACTCAGGATGAAGAAGTTAAAGAGATTCTCGAAAATCTCGACTAGAGAAATGAATTTTATAAATCTTCAAATATTGTTTACCCCTTTTTCAATCTACTCTTCAAATACTCTTTCAACTTCTCATCCACACAATAGATATAACATCCTTTTTGTCCACGAGTTAAAAGAGTTCGATAGGTATTCTTGATAATACGATCTGCTATTGCTTCCGCCTTATCTCTATCTTTTCTATACATTCCTTTTAGCCCTTTGATAGATTGATCTGTTCTGGCACGTTTGGTAAAGTCTGTAATGATCCCATCATCATATCGTAAGTCTTCTCCAATAATGACTCCGACATAATCAAATCCTGCCCGAATCGCCGGAAACATCGGCAAAGAAAAGAAACTTGAAATGAACTTCTGGACCATGGATGAATATAAACAATTCTCCAGAGCCGTTATGAAAAAAGATGGTGTCTTCCAGGCATTTGAAATGCTTTACTGGTGCGGGCTAAGACTAGGCGAGCTTTTGGACTTAACACCAGCCGACTTTGATTTTAAAAAGAAAACTGTCCGCATATCCAAATCTTATCAGAGGATCCATTGCGAAGATGTGATCACAGATCCTAAGACCGAAAAAGGAAAGCGAACAGTCCAGATGCCGGATTTCTTATGCGAAGAGATGAAAGACTATATCTCAAGGCTATATGCTTTAAGACCAAACGATAGAATCTTTACCATCACCAAATCCGGACTGCATCATGAAATGGATCGCGGATGCAAGGAGACAGGCGTAAAAAGGATACGGATCCACGATCTTCGTCACTCGCATGTCTCGATGCTCATCGACATGGGGTTCAGCGCTGTCGATATAGCTGAACGCGTCGGGCATGAAAGCGTCAAGATCACTTACCGCTATGCTCATATGTTCCCTAATCGGGATACCGATATTGCCGATAAACTAAACTCCATCAGAGGAGGAGCCTTCAAATGAGTGCGAAGAATTTAGATCAAAAAGGGAGACTTCGAAGTAAAATTATTTCATTTCGAATGTCACCGGAAGAAAACAAACTATTGGACCGTAAAGTCCTCCTGTCTGGTTATACCAAACAGGATTACATAATCAGCTGCATCCTGAATAAGGAAATTGTTGTTTATGCCAATCCTTATGTCTTTCGAAGTCTGCACGATGAATTGATTCATTTCATCAATTTATACGGCACGGCCATTTCCGAAGACGACGAGGAAATGATGGTATGGGTGTTGCAGATGATCTTGGCAATACATGCCAAAGAAAAGTCATTTGTCCGCCCCAAACCTGACATCCAAGCCATTTTTAAGAAGTAAGCACCTGAAAGCCACTTGGTACTAGCATACGATTTTTTGGCACTTTTTAGAGGTTTTTTCACAAAGTTTTGCACTTTTTGGTGCTAAAAAATGACAAAAAATGGCCTAAAATTGAAATGCGTGTTTTCAAAATGTTTTCACGGGCCCAAAAGGGAACGAAAAAAGCCCTTAAATAAAGGGCTTCAAGGTGATTTTGTACTATTCGAACTCTATCGTCCCCGGTGGCTTACTCGTCAAGTCATACATAACACGATTGACCCCACGCACCTCATTGATAATTCTGGACATCACCTTATTTAATACCTCATAAGGAATCTCTGCCGATTCGGCTGTCATAAAATCAATTGTGTTGACAGCACGCAAGGCAATGGCATAATCATATGTTCTTTCATCGCCCATGACACCAACTGAGCGCATATTGGTCAATGCCGCAAAATACTGCCCTATGCTTCGATCCAATCCAGCCTTGGCAATCTCTTCGCGATAAATCGCATCAGCATCCTGCACGATACGTACCTTATCAGCCGTGACTTCACCAATGATACGAATTCCCAGTCCAGGTCCCGGGAAAGGTTGACGGAATACCAGGTTTTCCGGAATCCCTAATTCCAAACCGGCCTTACGCACTTCATCTTTAAATAGATCACGTAAAGGCTCGATAATTTCCTTGAAATCGACATGATCCGGTAACCCACCGACATTGTGATGCGATTTAATGACAGCACTTTCGCCGCCTAATCCACTTTCCACAACATCCGGATAAATCGTTCCCTGTACCAGAAAATCTACAGTTCCAATTTTCTTGGCTTCCTCTTCAAAGACACGAATAAATTCTTCACCAATGATTTTACGTTTTGCTTCCGGCTCCGTTACGCCTTTTAGCTTACTATAGTAACGATCCTGGGCATTGACACGAATAAAATTTAGCTCATAAGGTCCTTCCGGTCCAAATACCGCTTCGACTTCATCGCCTTCATTTTTTCTAAGCAATCCATGATCTACAAAAACACAAGTCAGCTGATTACCGATGGCTTTGGATAATAAAACCGCTGCTACAGAAGAATCCACGCCACCACTCAGCGCACAAAGGACTTTTCCATCGCCGACCTTTTCACGAATGGCCTTGATTTGATCTTCGACAAACGAGTCCATGCGCCAGTCGCCGACACAACCACATATATTACGTACAAAGTTATACAACATCTTTGTACCTTCCTGCGTATGCAACACTTCCGGATGGAACTGGATCGCATATAGATTTTCTGCTACATTTTCTGCCGATGCACATGGGCAGTTTTCTGTATGGCTGGTAATTTCAAATCCCGGAGCTACTTTAGAAATATAGTCAAAATGAGACATCCAACAAATCGTTTTCGGACTGACTCCTTCAAAAATCTTTGAATCCGTTTTATCTATGATGACTTCCGTCTTTCCATATTCACGAGCATCTGCCTTTTCGACTTTTCCACCCAATACATGCATCATCAGCTGCGCACCATAGCACAGTCCCAATACAGGAATCCCCAATTCAAACAATTCTTTAGAATATGTTGGCGAATCCGCTTCATAACAGCTGTTAGGTCCACCAGTTAAGATGATCCCTTTTGGATTCATTGCCTTGATTTTTTCCAAATCTGTCTTATACGAGTAAATCTCACAATACACATTGCATTCACGTACACGGCGTGCAACCAACTGGTTATATTGTCCGCCGAAATCGAGAACGATCACGAGTTCTTTTTTCATCATTCTGTCTCCTCTTACCTCTAAGCCATTATACCATGGCTGGTTGATTTTCTAAATATGCTATAACGTCCTTTAAACTTTGACAAGTTGTTTGAATATACGGTTTCATTTCTTCATCCGGTACGATCTGATCCGGGACAAAAATCGAGTGCATATGAGCACCGGCAGCGGCTATGATTCCATTTTTACTATCCTCCAGCACCAGACAGTTTTTCGGATCAACATTCATTCTTCTGGCTGTTTCCAAAAAGATATCCGGTGCCGGTTTAGATGGAATTCCTTCTTTAGAGCTGGTCAGAACCTTATACGATATCTTGAATCCCGCATGCTCCACCATTCTTCGAATATCCTCCGGTGCTGAGCTGGATGCGATCGCATAGGGTATCTTCTGCTGATCCAGATATACAATCAATTCCTGTAATCCCGGCATATTGGCCGATCCCGGTTCTTTAAACATCGAAAAAAAGTATTCCATTCTATGTTTTTGACAATATGCCATTGTCTCCGTGATACCCGGATACTCCTGTTCAAAGATCTGCACTCTTCTTGAGTCACAACCAATCATCGCTTCCACTACCGACTCCGGAGCCGGAATATGGTTTTGATTCAATATTTCTCGAAATAACTTTTTAAACATAGCTTCTGTATTAAACATCAGTCCATCCATATCAAATATAACCGCTTCTATCATTTCTCATTCCCCACTTACCGTCTTATTATATCGAATCTATGGTAAAATAAAACTATGAAAATTTTATGTATTGGCCAGATTGTCTATGATCTGACATTCTCCATGAACGAAACCATTATTGAAAACCGAAAATATGTCATGAAAGAACGCACAGAGTGTATTGGCGCCCCGGCTACAAATGCAGCAGCTTTGTTGGCAAAATGGGGTAGTGATACTTCTTTGATTGCGCGTGTCGGTGATGATTTTCTGGGAAAAGAAATTCTTGATCAGCTGCATAAATTAAACATCTCCACAGAAACGATTTTGATCGATCCATTCACTTCCACCAGTATCAGTTGCATATTGGCAAATCCCCTAAACGGAAGTCGTACAATTTTTAACCATCCTTTACAAGAATCACATATGGAACCAAAATGGCCAAAAGAAGACCCCGATTTCATCCTTATTGACGGAAGGGAAACAGAAATTGCATTAGAAGCTCTTAAAAAATACCCGAGCGCTACTTCTGTCATGGATGCCGGTTCTGTAAAACCATGGACCTCTACACTGGCCCCGCTTGTTGACTACTTTGTGTGCAGCGAAGATTTAAGTCGCACCTATACCGGTCAGGAAATTGATATTCAAGATATGAATAAATTATCTGCGATTTTTTCAAAACTGGCAGAGCTCAACAAAAAACATATCGTCATTACAATTGGTGGTCGTGGCGTACTTTATCAGGAGAATCAAAAAATCTATCATGTTCCTGCCTTTAAAACTAAAACCGTCGATTCTACCGGAGCCGGTGATATTTTTCATGGTGCTTTTGTCTATTTTCTAGGCCACAACTATCCTCTTGAAACCGTCATCAAATTAGCATCCTTAACCGCTTCGATCTCTACAGAAACAATGGGCGGTATGATTTCGATACCATCCTTAAAAGAAGTGATGCAACGATCAAAAGAAATGAAGCCCATATTTTAAACTATTTTTCCACAGTACGAATATATCCATCATAGATTTTGTTTTCGAACGGTAAAAGTGGCAATTCTAGCATTGCAAAGTTTACTAAATTTAGAACATTTTCTATCCCTTCCATATCACAAAAATACACGGTGTTATTTGTACATGATACTTCAAAAATAGTATCGGATACATTTTCATATTCATCAATCAATACGTTTGCTTGTCGTTCAAAACCATCTGCATAAAATATCTTTCCACTAGACACCAGGCGTTCTAAATCATCCTCTGTCCAATTTTGTTCATTTACAATTTTCTCTAAGTGCTGTTTGAAAAAGTATGATAATTCATCCCTTGGTATATTTTCAAGATCAAATGTACGATACTCATTTAGCACTTCATAAATAAGCAAAGCAAACTCACCACAATCAATTTCACTTGACCAATTTGTATTGCTTGTCTCATCACAATTTTCTTTCAATAATATTTATTCGTTAACATACTGCATATTCATCAATAACAGTTTATTATTCATACATGGAACTATAATATATTTTTCTCTATCGTATGGAATCTTAACTATGACTGGTTTGGCTATACAAAACCAGAACAATATGCAATTCGAATGAATAATAATCAACTCGTCCAAGAGATTTTAACAGACTATATGAAAGAAAACAAAACATAAGGCTCACACTATTTTAAGCAATCCAGAAAAACATTTATTCTCAATATCCAACAATCCTGTATAATAAAGGTTGCGTGAATTTCGGGAGGTTATTATGCAAGCCCTTTCGCGCTTTGCATCAGGCGTTACCTGACC
>OLSE01000761.1_pt1 | contig 34651 bp, 32 predicted proteins | sample 1673191 | NCBI WGS metagenome assembly OLSE01 (sample SAMEA3136764, study PRJEB25190) | human gut metagenome | biome: human gut; feature: human-associated habitat; material: faeces | place: Austria | collected 2013
TATTGAATCCATATGAATCTCTAAGAATTCATATCTTTTTGGAGGCTGGTTTGAATTTTTAGCATAAATTTCTACATTTGTGACTGCTAAAAACCTGCGGTTATTATCATTTAACAACTCTGTCAATTGCCTGTTTGCAGCAACTGTACTTGATACAAAAACAGTACCTTTTATATCATCTGTATCTGTTAAAATAATTACCTCTATCGGAATCATATCTTTATTTGGCATTTATTATCCTCTCTTATTATATATAAATTTTATAATAAATTTTACTTCCTGTCTAGTGTTTATGCTTCTTAACTCTAACACCTTCAACTTCGTGTACGTCTTCTGTAACAAGAAACGCCCTAGGATCAATTGTATGCACTAATTCTTTTAATCTAGGCATTTCAAACTTATTAACAACACAATAAGTCTGGATTTTTTCCTGACGTGAATATCCGCCAAGAGCTTTCATATAAGTTACGCTTACATCCAAATCTTTCATTATTGCATTACCAATCTCTTTATAATATTCAGAGAATATTCTTACAGACTTAGCCTTATCCAGACCTTCAAGCACTGAATCAATAACTTTTGAGGCAATATAATATGTCATAATCGAATACAGCGCTCTATCCCAGCCGTACAAGAAGCCGGCCCCCATATATATAAATAAATTTATAAACATTAAAAGTTCACCGACAGATATTATCTTTAACTTTTTAGAAAGGTTAATAGAAATCATTTCGGTTCCGTCAAGAGAAGCATTATTTCGCAATATAAGCCCTACACCAAAACCTAGTATAATTCCGCCAAATACAGTAGCTAGCAGTAAATCTTCTGTAGCCTGTCTGCCATGAAGAATAGTTGTTGCAATTGCAAGCATACCGGTTGCAAAAAAGGTTTGTATTACAAACTTACGGCCAAGGTTTTTCAGGGCAAGAAGAATAAATGGTATATTTATGCAAAAAATCAGCAGACCTAAATTCCATTTGGTTATATAAGATACCATCATTGAAATACCAATTACACCGCCATCAATAATTTTATTAGGAAGCAGAAACATTTCCAAACCTACAGCAACTATAAAAGCACCAATCGTTATAAAAATTGCTTTTAAAATATATTCTCTAGCTATCTCTCCCTTTGTTTTCTTAATTTTCTCCGGTTTCTTTCTTCCAAAAAGCATTTAGTTTTTCCCTTTTAGTAAATCCAACAGACCTTTGTGTTTAACCTGCAAGTCTTCCTTAGGTTTGATGCCCAGAATTGACTCTAAATCAGTTTTCAAAGTCATTAAATCTTCATATTTTTTCAAAATTCCATCCATTGTAATAGAAACATCACCTGTTTCTTCGGAAACAACAAGGCATGCAGCGTCAGAAACTTCTGACATTCCAATAGCAGCCCTGTGTCTTGTACCATATTTCCAGCTCAATTTAGGATCTTCTGTTAGCGGAAGAAGCACACCTGCTGAATGGATTCTGCCGTTTTCTATAACCATAGCCCCGTCATGAAGAGGAGTATTCGGATGGAATATAGTTAAAATCAATTCTGTAGATATAATAGCATCCAGCTTTGTTCCTACATCTGAGTATATACCGGTATTCATTTCTTTTTGGAATACAATAAGTGCACCGGTTTTAGTTTTTGTCATATACTTTACAGCTTCGATAATTTCCTTGATAACATCGATTTCATTATCATCATTTTCTCTAAATGAGCCAGAAGTAAAAAAGGTTTTTCTAATAAATCCCGGCTGACCTAAATAACCTAACAGACGTCTGAGCTCTGGCTGGAAAATGACAATCAGGCTCAAAGAGATTAAAGTTACAAGAGATTTAAAAAATACCCCTATGATTCTTAAATCTATTAGGATTAGTATTTCACTAAAAATCCAGGCAAAAACAAGGAAAAATAAACCTTTTACTAATTTTTCAGATTGGGTATTTTTTATAAATTTTTGATAGAAAACAAGTAAAATAACGGCAATAAATGCTATTTCCAGAATATTAACCCAGCTCAAAGACCACTGAAGCGGACTTATAACATCCTGAATTAAAGAAATTAGCGCATCAATCATTGTTTTCTTAACCTATCGGGAATACTGTCTTTTGCTATGAGATTATCCAACGTCTCTCTATATACTATAATATCAGAATGTGAATTATTTACAAGTACCATTGCCGGTTTTTCTACACGATTATAGTTTGAGGCCATAGAATAGTTATAAGCACCAGTATTGAATACACAAATAAGATCACCAGCTGTGAGTTTTGGGAGAGAAATTTCATTAATCAAAATATCACCGCTTTCACAGTACCGGCCTGCTATAGTAACGGTTTCCATCTCTTTTTCTGCAAGATTATTTGCTTTTTGAGCAGTATACTCAGCCTGATACATACTTGGACGCGGGTTATCTGCCATACCACCATCGACAGCGACATATTTTCTACCGTTTGGGACCTCTTTAGAACTTCCGACCCTGTACAATGTTACTCCTGCTGTTGAAATAATACTTCGACCAGGCTCAATATAGATTGTAGGAATATTAACTGAATATTTGTTCATTGCACTGGTAACAGCTTCTGCAAGAGAAGAAATTGAAGGCGGTTGATCAGTATCAATGTACTTTACTCCTAAACCTCCGCCCATATTCATTTCATCAAGGTTCAAATTATATTTTTCATTGATTCTTGCGATTTCTTTAACCAGAATTTCTACTTCATCATAATATGATTTCAGTTCAAAAATCTGGGATCCTATATGAGCGTGTAAACCTCTCAGATTGAGGTTTTTATAGGTAGAGATTATTTTATTTACTATTTCATCAACCTGAGCAAGATCAAAGCCGAATTTTGAATCAATCTGCCCTGTTTGAATATAATCGTGGGTATGACATTCAATCCCCGGAGTAATTCTTAGTAAAATATCTGCTTTGACATCTTTAGCCTCTGCAATTTTATTTAATAATTCTGCTTCGTAAAAATTGTCGACTGAAAATCTTCCGACCTTACAATCAAGAGCTAGTTCAATTTCGCGGGAAGATTTGTTGTTTCCATTAAATAGCACTTTTGACATATCAACGCCGGCTTTATAAACAGTATAGATTTCTCCTGCTGATACTGTGTCAAACCCGAATCCTTCTTCATCCAGAATCCTTGCAATTGCAGATGTACAAAGAGCTTTGGATGCATACATCATTTTTATATTTTCGTAATCCTTAAACGCTTTTTTATATTCACGGCAAATACATCTAAGAGTTTCTTCATCAATAATATAGAGCGGAGTTCCATATTGCTCTGCAAGCTTTGTTAAGTCACAGCCGCCTATGTATAAATTATTTTTTTCTTCTGTTGTAATTGGTTTAATTAATTGATTTACACTAAAAATATTTCCACTCATAAAACCCTCTTCTTTATTGTCTTAAAAATAATCTTAACAAAACAGAAGATGTTTTACAATAATATTTTAGGGAGTTTTTATGCCGCCTCATCAGTGCAAACATATTTTGCGGATTTAGCAACGACACCGTAGCATACCATTGTTAAACGATTATTTAATGCAAGCATTGTCCTAAAATTATTTGCAGAACTATTCATTGCACTCATCATATCATCTGCTGATACTTTTGAAACCAATGAGCCTTCGTCATGATTGTCTACTTTTTCCTGTGCATACTTTTCTACTAATAATTTGTCAATAAAATCTCGTGCGCCAATTGCCATTGTTAAAACTCCTTTTACTCTCTTAAATATCTCTTATGTATATATAAAGTATTTAACTTTTAAAAAATTGACTTTATATTAAGTTTTGTTAAGTTCTTTTTAATAACCGGAGTTGTCACCGATTGTATCAACTGCTTCTACTTTAATATCAGTAATCAATTCTGAATAAGAGATTACAACAATTGTAGGGATGTGTCTTTCAAGAAGCTGGTAAAGAGGCAGACGAATTCTTGGAGAGCATAAAATTACCGGCTGTTGACCAATTGACTGATGTGCACGCATTAATGTCATTGCTGTGGATTCAATTAAATCCTGCACCTGCATTGGATTTAACAGGAACATAGTACCAAGTTCTGTTCTCTGACAGCTGTCATCCAGCGTTTTTTCCCATTCCGGAGAAAGTGTAAGAGCATACAGTACGTGATCTCTATCAACATTATTCAAGCAGATTTGACGGCCTAATGCTGCACGCAGACGTTCTGACAAAATATCAGGTTCTTTTGAAAATCTTGCATAGTCGCAAAGACGTTCAAATACAAAAATAATATCTTTAATGGAAACTTTTTCTCGAATAAGGTTTACAAAAATCTTTCTCAAGTCAGAGGTTGAAATTATTGCCGGAACAAGGTCATTAACAAGTGTAGGGTCTTGGGAACGAACAAGTTCCATAAGTTTTAATACGTCAGTTTTTGTCATGACTTCATCAACGTGTTTTCTTACACATTCCTGAAGGTGTGTAACAAGAACGTCTGTTGCATCAACAGCCGTAACATTTTTTGTAGCCTTTGCATCTTCCTGAGAAATCCAGTAAGCTTGAGTCTGGTATGTAGGATCAACCCCGACAATCGCATCTTCAGGAATTGTTTTCTTAACAGAATCCCATTGGTCAGCAATAACCATATATTTACCCGGATATACAAAACCAGAAGCAACAACGTTATTACGAATAGAAATAACATACTCGTTTGCCTCTAGTGCAGAAGAATCCATAATACGGATATTCGGAAGAATGTAGCCTAATTCATCAGTAACTCTCTGACGTAAAGCAGCTATTTTAGCAAGCAATTGACCTTCTTGATCCGGATCTGCAATAACCAGCAGCCCTGCACCGACCTGCAAGCTTAAAACATCAACCCCAAGTCTTTCGTACATCTTATTAGGGTTAACTAAGTCTTGCATATTTTGACGTACGCTTTCCAATTGTCCCAATTGAGATTGAACATCTGCATTGACTAATACAGAGAAGCCGGCAATTGCGAGAATAATTGTGAATAAAAGGAATGGCAGAAACGGCAGCCCCGTTATTGGACAGGTAACTGTGATTAAGCCGAGAAATAATGCCGCAAAAAACAGTGAGTATGGTTTTGACATAATCTGGTTAGTCAAATCACCGCCCAGAGAGTTATTACCGGCTGATGCACGTGTCATTACGATACCGGCTGCTATTGACATTAAAAGAGAAGGCAGCTGTGAAGCAAGACCATCACCGATTGTTAATACTGTATATTTGGTTACAGCGTCGCCTATTGGCATTTGGTTTACTAAACAACCTATAATCAAACCACCTACAATGTTAATTATAACAATGATGATACCAGCCATAGTATCACCTTTTACAAACTTCATGGAACCATCCATTGAACCAAAGAGGCTTGATTCTCTTTGTAAATCTTCACGTCTTTTTACTGCCTCTTCCGGTGATATCAAACCAGCGTTAAAATCGGCATCAATAGTCATTTGTTTCCCGGGCATAGCGTCTAACGCGAAACGCGCAGCAACTTCTGCAATACGTTCTGCACCTTTTGTAATTACCATAAACTGAACAACTGTGATAATAAGGAAGATAACACCGCCTACAATCATATTACCGCCGGTAACGAATGTTCCAAATGCATGAATTACTTCTCCGGCATCGCCTTTAGCCAGAATAAGACGCGTTGATGCAATTGATAGTACAAGACGAAACATAGTTCCAAGAAGAATAATTGAAGGAAATGCGGCAAGTTCAAGCGGCTTCTGTACGTATAAAGATATCATCAAAAGAACAATACCAAGCGTTATATTTAAGCTTATAGAAAAATTGATAACCCAATTTGGCATTTCGATAATGAGGATTAATATCAACGTCATTACGAACAATGCAAGAAAAATTTCACTTATTGGTTTGTTATTTCCGCCCTCTGCTGCCATTACATTCCTTCTAAAGCTTTTTTAATAATTTCCAGCTGCGTGTCAATTGAAGCATCCACTATACCATTATTCGTCTGAAAAACACATCCGCCTTCTTCAATTGACGGGTCTGCCACAATATTAATCTTTGCATCAATACCATACTGATAAGTAATATTAGGCAGAGTGTCTTTTATAAATTGAACCGCCTGAGGTTTTACCCTGATGTTTATTTTAGGCTCACTCTTAGAAACAGTTCTTAAAACATCAACAATAGTATTTATTAAAACCTGCGGGTCGGTTTCTACTTCTTTTTTAATAATTTTTTTAGCTATATCAACACTTATTTCCAATATATCAGGTGCAATATATTCAAAAACATCTTTTGCAGCATGCATAAATGCAGTAATATCTTTCCTAAATTCAGCCATATCTGCCTCTGCCTGTTCCAGCCCTTTCCGGTATCCTTCATCAAATGCAGATTTTTTAATGGTTTCGGCTTCTTCTTGAGCGCGCGACACAAGATTTCGGTCATCAATTCTCCTGTAACCGCGCCTTCTAGAGCCGCGCCTTCTCTCCTGACGTTGATTAAAATCAATATTTTCAATATCAAACAAGTCAATTTCGGGTTCTTTTGGAAGATTTACTACCGGCTCTGCTATTTCTTCCGCTTCTTCTTGCTGTTCTACTGGTAATTCTTTTTCTTCCGGTTCTATTTCAGCAGTTTCTACCGGCTTATTTTCAAAATCCGCCGGCTCTATTCTCCTCCTGACCTCCCTGTATTTTTGACTATTTTTCTTAATTATCATAATTCTTTTTTATATTATATACTATCCTCAATGTATTGTGCAACAATACCCGCAACCCTTAAAGGCAATCCGGAATACTCTCCGTCATAGGCCTGTGATATAAAGCGCTTTACGAGAGGACGTTCATTTTTAATAACTTTCTCAATTTTTTCTCTTGGAGTTGTTCTGTAAATACGAAGTAAATCGCCAAGTACATTTTCCTTCGTCAGTTTACGTTTTATTGGCAGGTAGTCTTTCATTTCTTTCAGACAATCTGAGATTAAATCTCCGTCAAGATGAGATTCTAAATCTGCCATATTCATATACTGAGATATTGCAAGAGAATCATTAGAGTCAAACTTATTGAGGATAGTTGTAACTTTATCTTGAGAAAGAATTTTTAGAACAAGAGCCAGAGTCATAAGCTTCATTTGCTTATTACTAATACCTTGCGGAATTGATGCAAGCTGTTTTTCCTGCTTTCTTTTATTACGTTTTTCTTCACGGCGTTTCTCTGCTTCTCTCAAATTCTTTTCAGACTCTTCTGCCGCTGCCATCTGTCGCTTCTGCTGTTCTTCCTGCGCCTGTTTTGCCATTGCATCAATATTGGATTGGCTTTCTGCTCTATTTTTTATTTCTTCATCAATAACGCCTTTTTTCTGAAGTTCTTCTATACTTGAGTTATAGACCTTTATTACATGGTGTTCTACGGCCTGTAAAAGCTGATCTTGAGGAATTTTTCTTATAACAGCTTGTTTTGCGACTTCAAAGATAGTAAAAGCAATCTTCTGCATAATACCATCCCAGTATTGCGGAAGTATTCCGGAATGTATTAAGTCTATTGATTTATGGAAAGACCACTCTGCTATAATCTGGGTAATAAATACTGCTTGCTCAGCAGTTAAGTTCATCTGTGTATCATTATATAGAGCTTCGCCAGCAAGTAGTGTAAAGTTTCCAAGCGTTTTTACAATATATTCTTTTTCCCTATCCTCGAGTTCCGGAGGCACAAGCTCTTTTGCCTGCTCTGACATTGAGGCTGCAAACGCTTTATAATCAAACCCTTCTATTGGCATATTTCATTTCCTTTTATAGATATAATAATCCCTATTGTATTATAACTGTTTATTTGTTTATTAACCTCATATAAGTTAATGATTTTAAAAACTTTGTCAAAAGACACTTTGTGATAAAATATTTTTATGAAATATAAGTGGCTTAATCTAAAAAAGAATAGAGAAGTAATTATTTTTTTTAACGGCTGGGGTATGGACGAGAGTGTGATGAAACATTTAAACTATGGCAGTTATGATGTTTTGATGTTCTATGATTACAACACCCTTGATACTGATTTTGACTTTAAATCTTTAGAAAAATACGAAAAAAAATACCTTATTGCCTGGTCTATGGGCGTAATGACAGCATCGTTATTTGATATTAATTATGATAGAAAAATCGCGATAAATGGCACCTTAAAGCCAATAGATAACAATTACGGTATTCCTGAAAGAATTTATGATTTAACAATCCGGGGATTTAATTACAAAGGCAGAGAACGTTTTATTAAGAGTATGTTTGGAGCTGAATGCACAACTCTGCCTGATATCAAAAGAGAGCTTGAAAATCAAAAAAGCGAACTTTCCGCTCTAAAAAATTATTCGGGCAATCAAAATTTTAAATATGACAAAGTAATTTTAAGCAGCAATGACAAAATTATTCCAACAAAAAATCAGTCTGCTTTCTGGAACATAGAGCCTAATTTAGAAGGAGGACACTCACCTTTCCTTCTCTTTAAAAGCTGGGAAGAACTCTTATGAATAAGAATTTAATACAGAAAAGATTTGCCAAAAACCTGAACACATATAATGATAATGCAAAAATTCAAAAAATCATGGCTGAAAAACTTGTATCACTATCAGCCAGAAAAGATTATGATAGTATACTAGAAATTGGCTGCGGCACAGGACTTTTAACAGAAAAAGTTCTTAAAAACTTTACTTTTAAGACTTATACTGCCAATGATATTGTAGCTGACTGTAAAGAATATATTGACAAACTATCTGACAGGATAAATTTTGTACATGCCGATATTGAAAAAATTATAAGAAACAGCACTCATAAATACGACTTGATTATCTCTAATGCAACATTTCAGTGGATTGAAAACTTTGAAGAATTTCTTTTATCGCTTTTATCCAAACTAAAACCAGGAGGTACATTATTATTCTCAACCTTCGGGCCTGAAAATTTTCGTGAAATATTTTATATCACAGGAAAAACATTGGCATACAAATCATGCGATGAATATAAATCAATACTTGATAACTTTAATCATTACATTGAAGAAGAAACACATGTTTTAGCCTTCAAATCTGCAAAGGATGTTTTAAAACATCTTAAATACACGGGAGTAAATGCACTTGATTCAAACAGCTGGACAAAAGCTGACATGCTTAAATTTGAGACAGGTTACAGCACAATTTGCTCTACCTCGCCAACACTAACATATAACCCTCTCTATATCAGAATAATAAAAAAATAAAATAGTACATCCGGTTAATATTCGTATAATAAGAAATATTATAGAATGTTGGTTAAGTGTAAAAAATACGTTTATTTATAAACGCTTATTGAGGTGTTATGGAAATTTTTGAAATAGCAGAGATGCTTGGAGCAAATATCAACTACGAGAGTTTATTACAAACATTTTTTAAAGATTATCCTGATGCAATATGGATTAAGGATAAGAATTTAAAACTATTAAGCGCAAATAGCGCCTTTTATGAGCACTTTAATAAATCTGCTGATTGCTGTAATTCTTCTGGTGAAATGCAGATATTGCAAGAGAAACGTACTGTTACATTTAGTATTCATTCTGAAAAGAAGAATCAAGTTTTAGCTGTTACAGCAATGCCGGTTCTCAATAATAATTCTGTTGAGTGTATTTTATACATTTCTAAAGATATTACAGAACAGGAAGAGCTAAAAGAAAGATTTTTTGTAAATAAATATCAATTAAATGCACTTTTAGAAAATATTCCTAAAATTATCTATATGCAGGACTTAAACGGTCAATATATCACCGGCACTAAACATTCAAAAGCATTCTTCAATGATGGATTTGACTATTTTCATAAAATACAGCTGGATTTCCAGAGTATTAATGCAACAAGAATGTGTGAAGACAAGTCTGTTATAGAAAATAATAAGCTCATAACATACGACAAAGAAATTGTTGACACTAGAGGTATTCCACACTGGTATACAATTTACAAAGCACCTATAAATGATTATCATAATAACGTTATCGGGATTCTGGTAATGGCTAAAAACATTGATGATGAAAAACATCTTCAGGCACAGCGAGAAACTTTTGTTGCTTCATTAGGACATGACCTTAAAAATCCTACACTAGCTCAAATAAGAGCAGTTGAATTACTGCTAAAAGGAGAATTTGGCTCTTTAACAGAAGAACAACAGGAAATTTTAGGAATGCTGCTAGACTCTTGCAAGTATATGAATGCAATGCTTAGTTCTCTTCTTGCAACTTACAGAAACGAAAGAGGAGTGGTAAAGCTTAATTATGAAGAAGTTTCTCTGACTGACCTTGCTGAAGACTGCATCAGTGAAATGATTTATATTGCGAAAGATAAAAATGTCAATATTTCTATAGAAAAGAGGTGCGATATTCCTTTTGTTTATGGGGATAAGGTACAAATAAAACGTGTAATAATGAACCTTTTATCCAACGGTATAAAGTATGCATTCAAGGACACTGAAATAAAAATTAAAATATATAATGAAATTAATTTAACCTGTTTTAGTCTTGAAAACAGGAGTCCTTATATTCCGGCAGAAAAACGCGAAGCAATATTTGCCCAGTATGTTTCTTTTGCAGAAGCACATAAAGAGCTTGGTATAGGTTTAGGACTATATACATCTAAAAAGATTGTTAATGCTCATGCAGGCAGTATTTTTGTTGAAAGCTACGAGGACGAGCGAACAATATTCGGATTCAAAATTCCGAACGTTAAAGATTCTATATGCGCTGCCAAAACTGTTTCTTTTTAAGCTGTAACCTGAACTGACAGATTTTTGATAATTTCAAGCAGTTTATTTACCATCAAATCTTCGTATTTTTGAGCATTTTCTTTGCTGTCAGCTTCAAACCTCAATGTAAATACAGGTTCAGTATTGCTTTGTCTTATGAGGGCAAATCCCTTTTCAAACACAATACGCATACCGTCAATTGTAATAATATCTTTTATATTAGTCCCGAAGAAATCAGGATTTTCTGCAATCACCTTTTGGAACTCTTCAAGAGTTGCTGATTTTAGTGAATTCGGACAAGGCAGGCGAACTTCACTTGATGAGTACATAGATTTGAAAGGTTCAAGCATATCAGTTATTTTAAAGTTCGGATTTTCTTTTTTCTTTCTTGCAACAATATCAATAATCCTGCATCCTGCATAGATTGCATCATCAAATCCGTAATAATGATCTTTAAAGAATGTATGACCGCTCATTTCGCCGGCAAGAACAGCACCTGTCTCTCTCATTTTTGACTTAATATACCCGTGTCCTGTTTTGCACATAACAGCAACTCCGCCTGTAGAATTAATTGTGTCATAAAGCACCTGCGAGCATTTAACTTCCGAAACAATAACAGGTTTAATTCCTTTTGCATTATACTCTTTGATAACATCTTCCGCATAGATTAAAAGCAGTTTGTCACCTGTCATAGAGTTGCCGTCAGAGTCAATAACTCCGATTCTGTCACTGTCACCGTCAAATGCAATACCTAAATCGGCTTTATTTGCAACAACAGCTTTTTTAATATCCGTAAGAGTTTTTTCATCACTAGGGTTTGGATGGTGGTGCGGAAATCTTCCGTCAGGCATTGAATAAAGTTCAATTACTTCACACCCGAGAGCTCTATATAACTTAGGCGCAACAACACCGCCGGTTGCATTGGCACTATCCACTACAACCTTTATACCTTCTCCTATTCTGCCGAACTTTTTAGTCATCTCTTCAATATAATCAGGTATAATGTCATATTCATTAAGAATTCCAAAAGCTACAGGCGGAATAGCAAGTTTATATTCTTCCATTGTAAGATCTTTAACAACCTTAATTTGTTCTTCATTCAAAGACTGTTTTGCATAAGTCATTTTCATTCCATTATACTGGCTTGGATTGTGGCTTGCTGTAATAATCATTGCTCCTGTTACAGGCATATATTTTGTAATATATGGAGGAAGCCCTACAACCTCTGAATAATATCCGATAGGTGTCGGAGCAAGTCCCATGTCAACGACATTAGCACCGCAGGAACGAATTCCTTCTATCAGCGATTTTGAAAGAGACGGAGAATGAAGTCTTGCATCGCGGCAAACACTTATCCAGATTTCTGAAGGCTGTTTTTTAGTCTCCCTTACTAAAAATTGAACAAATCCTCGGCCTGTATAATAAAACAACTCCTCTGTAATATCATCGCCGTAAATTCCGCGTATATCATTTTTTCCAAAAGCCGACTCTTTTAGCATAACTCCTCCTTAAAATAACTATAGTATAATAATAACATGGATAAACATAAAAATTTAATTTTTATTCTACCGGCGTTGATTGGAACTTTTATATTTATTATTATTCCGATTTTTTGTTCTTTTGCACTAAGTTTTACAGAGTGGGATTTATTAAACGAGATTAAATTTGTTGGACTGGATAACTACAAAAGTATTTTATCAGAACCCGAATTTCTGCAAATTCTCTTAAACACTTTTATTTATGCTATCTCAACAACTATTTTTGCAGTAATCATCCCTTTATTGATTGCAGCTGCATTAAACGCAAAAATCAGAGGCAGTGAAGTTTATAAGACAATCTACTTTCTTCCGTTTATAACTCCTGCTGTTGTTATAGCAATTGTCTGGTCCTGGATTTTTGACCCTAATATAGGAGCAATAAACTTACTTTTTAAGACACACCTAAAATGGCTTTTTGATACACATCTTGCAATGCCGGTACTTATTTTTGTATCTGTATGGAAGCTGATAGGCTACAACGTCGTTCTTTTTCTGACTGGATTTACAACAATAAATCAGAATCTATACGAGGCTGCAAAAATTGACGGAGCCGGAGTAAAAGAGACTTTCTGGGAAATTACAATACCGCTATTGAAACCGACAACGTACTTTGTAACACTGGTAACTGCAATTTCGTCTTTTCAGATTTTTGATTTAATCTATGTTATGACCTCCGGAGGCCCTGCAAATTCTACAAATGTAATAGTCTATTCCATATACAAATACGCGTTTGAATATTTTGACATTGGTAAGTCCTGCGCTTTAGCCTATATTCTGTTCGGGATAATTTTTGTTCTGGCACTTGCCCAAAAACAATTCCGCAATAACTAAGGATGTTGAATTTTCGTTAACAATTTGCAGTATTCATCCATTACGATATTTAAAAATACGCACATTTTTTGTAATTTTTTATATAGAAAGTTAACCTTCTTCTTATCTATATTTGGATAAAATTCACTATTATTTTTAGCATCCAAAATACAATTTTGTAATACTGCAAACCTAAAAAAAAGGATTTACTATTTTTTTTAAGATTTTATCAGACGCCTTGTACATATAGTCATCAAAACCATTTTTATCACAAGAGCATTCTCTCAACTTTAAAACTTCTTTTTCACTAATATTGTCTAACAATTCTTTTATATCTTTTTTTACTTTTTGCTTTTTCATAAAATCACCTCGTTAATCTACTATAGAACAACATTTGTCATTATAAGCTATCGATATATTATTGTCAAGAGTATAAAATTAAACTATGGACGAACAAAAAATATTAGAGAATTTTGGAATAAATTTCAAACATTACAGAAACAAAGCAAAATTATCACAAGATGATGTTGCAGATATTACAGGATTTAGCAAATCTTACATAAGCAATGTAGAATGTGCAAAACATAACCTTTCTCTTGTGAATGCTGTTAAGTTCGCAAGTGTTGTTAATAAAACTGTTGATGAAATGATAAAAGATTTGTAAACTTTATTTACCTATTTTAAAATCAGCGCTTTATCATCAAAGTAATTCAATTTCATTGCCTGTTTAACTTCTGCTAAAGTATTTGCAGCAACTTCTCTGGCCTTGCCGGTTCCATCAACAAGAATATCGTAAACTGCACCCATATCCTGCTCAAACTCTTTACGTTTTGCTCTTATTGGTTCGAGTTCTTCATTTACAATACTGTTTAAGAATCTTTTAACCTTAACATCACCGAGCCCGCCTCTCTGGTAATGCTCTTTAACCTCATCTAATGAAGCATAATCATTCCAGTATTTTTCAAAGTGTTCCGGTTTGCAGAATGCATCCAGATAAGTAAATACCGTATTGCCTTCAATATGCCCCGGATCAGTAACCTTAAGATGAGTCGGATCTGTATACATACTCATAATCTTCTTCTGCACATCCTCTGCCGTATCAGAAAGATAAATACAATTACCAAGCGATTTGCTCATTTTAGCTTTTCCGTCAATGCCCGGAAGCCTCATACAAACTTGATTATCAGGAAGAAGAGCTTTTGGCTCAATTAAAACATCTTCGCCATAAATATGATTGAATTTTCTTACAATTTCTCTTGTCTGTTCTATCATTGGAAGCTGGTCTTCCCCGACAGGTACAGTATCTGCTTTAAAAGCTGTTATATCTGCTGCCTGACTAATCGGATAACATAAAAATCCGACAGGAATACTTGATTTAAAATCTCTCATCTGAATTTCAGATTTTACAGTCGGATTAAGCTGCAATCTGGCAAGAGTTACCAGATTCATATAATAAAAAGTTAATTCGGTTAACTCTGTAACCATTGATTGAATAAATATTGTTGAAATATCAGGATTTAAACCGACTGACAAATAATCAAGAGCAACTTCCATAATATTTTGTCTTACTTTATCAGGATTATCAAAATTGTCTGTTAATGCCTGTGCATCAGCAATCATTATATAGATATTTTTATATTCTCCGGAATTCTGCAGCTCTACTCTGCGTTTCAAAGAGCCCACATAGTGTCCTAAATGCAGTCTGCCGGTTGGTCTATCACCTGTTAAAATCGTTTTTGCCATAAAAATATCTCTCCTTTAGTCTGTTTAACCATAATGGCGGCACTTTGTCAATAATCGCTTCATTTTATCAAATATTGCATGAAAAATTGTTTTGTACTTCGCACACTCTGGGTCAAGAAGATATAATTTACCTTCTTTAGACATACCCAGCTGAAAAACATCTCCATCCAACAAATCATATGGTCTTAATCCGGCTGCCTTTATCATATCTTTCATAATCGAAACAAACCCTTCACTCAATCCGTGCTGAAAAAGCTTTTCTTCGACGTAATAATGAATTTTACCGGCTTTGCCATGTTTATAAATGGGAACATCAAAACTCTGCACAGGCCTGTTTAGCGGGAAATGATTTGTTTCTGTAAGTTTCAAAATATTGCCGTCAGAAGTTTCAAATACAACAGCAGATGAGCCTCTGCCCAGATATTTTGAAACTTTTATATTTGAAAGTTCTTCATTTTTACTCACATTTTTTAGAAAGATATCAAGACGCGATTCTGTTGCAGAGATTCTCTTATCAGATTTTTGACATTCTTGCAGTGCTCCTGTTAAAGTTAACGGTCTTTTATATACAACTTCATTAGTAATTTCCATATCTGTGTTAAAAGCCCTAAAAATTAAAAATTGCTATTTTTATTACACAATGTAAAGTTTAGACAAGTGATTTAGGAAATAAGTCCTGATAAGCATTAGGATTGTTCTCATCAGCGTACCGGCATTTTCTATACGAAATATTTTCTTTTATCCACGGGATTAATTTATCATAAACTTCTGAGGTCATTTTTGTAAACATTTCAGGCTCTATTAACGGCAGGGTATTTGTTATACGAAAATTTTCTTCAAGTTTTTCTCTAAGTACAGCTTCCGGCTTTTTATACTCGCGGCAATATTGTTTAAATAAACCCTCATTCAGCTCCCGCCTTTCTCTAACAATATTCTTCAAGCTCATAACAGGTTCGTCAGGAAAAATATCCCGACCGTCATTAAAACTTCTGTAAATTGCAAGCGCAACTTCCGGACTCTGCGGTAATTCTATTTCAATAAAATTTGATAAAATATCTTTATTTTCTGAAGTCATATTTAACGCAAAAGCCGTTTGCAGGAGCGGACGCATTACAGCTTGAAATCCTACCGGCCTAACTATATTTTTATTAATAACATGCATTAATGATTGATTAGCAATATACAATGTCGGTTTATATTCATTAAAATCCTGAACAGGATAATATTTCCCGTCTTTACAAACTGTATAAGCAAAAAATAAAGCAACTCTTACATCCTTTGTAACATCAAGATAATTGGTTGCAAATTCATAGTGCTGGGCAACCGCATCTAAATCAAATTCAAAAAAGTGCCCCATCACGCTTAGTCTTCTTAAGAGCATATAGTAAGGCGTCTGCTTAAATAAAAGCTTAAATTCCTCTCTTTTAATATATTCAACACAATGCATAACTTCATTATTAACAATATTCGGACGCAAATATCCCGGAAGCATTTGCTTATGGTTAAAATTCTGACCTCTGTATAAGCAGGGTTCTGCCTCGCGGCCAATAATAATTTTGGCACTGCCATCAAAATCCTGAACAAAAAAACCTTTTTTAGTAAAATCCTCTTTGCGGTAAAACATAAATTTTTGAGCCATACATTTAGTCATCATAATTGAAATTAAGTCACCGGCTGTATCAAAGGTCATAGGCGAAAGATCAAACCCTTCCTCTTCCGGCACAATAATATAACAGTCTTTATTTTTTTTATAATTATAAAGATTTTGAACGAGAAATACTATACGTTTTAATATTGAAAACTTTTTAATTTCAGCCCTTCTGTAAGCATTCTTCCAATGTGCATAACCTAAAAAAGCATCTATTTCATTTTCAATCTCTTGAATATATCCCGCAATATTATCAACATCAATAAATTCCACCAATCTTTTTGGGGAATAATAAGCTACTATTTCCATTAATTTAAACGTCGCATAAATACACATATTAATAGTGAAAATTAATTTGGGGAATGTTTTATTCCTATGCTGTTCAAGCAAAATCAAAATCTGATTTAAATCTCCTTTAGACCAGCGAGTCAATTCTTGATTTACAAAGTTTATATACTTAAAAATATCTCTGTTATTGGAAATAAGCTTAAGCATTAAATCTACAATCATAGGTTCTTTTTTAATAGTAAATGCGTAGCTGCTCACATTAATATTTAAAGCCATTTCCGGAGGTGCCATTAAAGAAAAAACTTCTGCAATATTCTCAATATTTTTATTACACAAAAACTCATCAATAATAGAACACTTATTCCGAACCATTTGTTTTATATTTATAAGGTATTGGAAAAATTCATACATAGTTAACTGCAAAAAATTAAGCCCCTCTTTCTGCAAATTTTTTGTCTTCATTTTTTCTAAAACAAAATTTAGGCCCAATAATGCAGCTCCGGTACAAAAAATCAGAATACTTGTACAAATATATTTTTGCATACCTCTAACAATTCTCCTATAAACTTTCCCGATATATTTGATAATTTCTTATATCTCTAAAATTCCAGTTTATCCCCCTCTTAACAATTTTTGCAGGATTACCAGCCAGAACAACATTCGGCTCTTCAAATTTCTTTGTAACAATACTACCCCATCCAATTATTGAATCATCTGAAATTTTAGTATTTTTGCCTATTTTTACGTCTTTTCCAATCCATACATGCCTGCCTATTTCAATTTTATCGCTAAAGTTAAGCGCATTGCCTTCCAGATCCGTAACTGTATGGACATCAGTACACCAAATATCTATTCCCCACGAAATCATGCAATCATCCCCGATAGAAATAGATGTATCACTATCCTGTAAAAACAATCTGGCACCGCAAACAATAATATTATCGCCAATATCAATAGAACAATTATCAGCATCTCTTTTTACCCCAGGCGTAAGCGTATCCTCCGGCGGATTTCCTATATTTATAGTCAAACCGGTCAATCCGATTGTATCATTTACCGGATAAAAAATCTTACCGAGATTTATAGTGTTGCAGCTTCCGTATACTGCAATTAACAAGCCTTTCTGGGTTTTAAATTTTTCCAGATTTTCTACTTTAAGCCTTACGGTATTATTCTCTCCATGAAGCTGTATAAAACTTATATTTTCAGCCTCAACCTCTGTTTTGTCAGGTAATTCTAATATAATCTTATTTGTCATAATCTTAACCTCCACAAAAATTATATTTCCTGAGAGTTACTATCAGTCAAGTATTACAATTAAAATAAACTTAATTGTTCTGATTTGTCTTTTTCCTTATAAACTTTCTCAAACTTACTTAAATTCAATAAGTCATCTTTTATTTTTTCCAGAAATGGTGAAATTTCTAAATTTCTATAAGCACCAAGCCACATTCGTTTTTCTGAATGCGTAAGGTATAAGCGGTCTTCTGCTCTTGTCATACCAACATATAAAAGGCGCCGCTCCTCCTCAATTTCATCAGGAGTTTTTGCTCTATATAACGGTAATATTTCATTCTCCAGACCGGCAATAAAAACGCATTTAAACTCAAGCCCTTTAGAAGCATGCAGCGACATTAATGTAATTCTGTCCGCACGCTTGTCTAGTATATCTGCCTCCGTTAAGAATGATATCTTGTGAATGAAATCATTCTTATCATTACTTTCTTTTGCAAGTTTAAGAAGATAATTCAGAATATACCTGTCAATCTTCTCGCCAAGAATTTCTATTTGCTCAGAAACGGGCTGCAAATCATTAAGTTTCTTGAGTATCTCTTTTATATCTTTTCTTTCGCACAATAAATCATTTGATAATTTAACAAAAGGCATTCCGGATCTTTTCAAAGCTTCTGATATTGGAGGAAGCTGTGAGGATGTTCTATATAAAATTGCAAAATCTGAGAACGAATAATCTTCATTTTCTCCGCCGCTTCTTGCTGAATCTATGGAGAAGAAACTATGCCCTCCTATTAAACTCTCAATAGTGCTTGTAATATATTCTGCTTCTGCCTTATCTGTAGGCGCTGAATGTATCGTAATCTTTTCGTGCGGTTTATCAAATGCTGATACAATATTAAAACAATTAATCATCTGGTTAGACGCACTAACAATACTATTTGTAGAACGGTAATTATTTTTTAGATTTACAATTTTTGTATCTGGATAATCTTCTGTAAAAGAGTTAAAGAACTTAGCATCTCCTCCTCTAAAGCCGTATATAGCTTGATTAGGGTCGCCAATTACAAAAATATTACCATTCGACGGCACCAGCATTCTGATTAACCTGTATTGATTTTCATCAATATCCTGATATTCATCTACGGATACATACCTGAATTTTTCACGATACCTGCAAAGAAGCTCCGGATTTTCTTCAAAAAGCTCAAGTGTAAGAGTAATCAAATCATCAAAGCTTAATGCATCCTCGTCCATTGTTAAAGCTTTTTCCTCGTCTGACATAACCCTTATTTCTCTGTCCAGATTTTCCCTAAGAATACTAAAACAAAGAGAATGGAATGTATGAAGATTTATTTTATCAGAAGCCTCTCCCAACAATTTTGAGAGTCTGCTTCTCATTTCTTCAGCTGCTCTTCTTGTAAAAGTTATACCTAAAATATTTTCAGGCATAATCCCCTTATTATTTATTAAATAAGCAATTCTGTGTGTTAAAACGGTAGTTTTACCTGACCCGGGGCCCGCAGCGATTAAAAGTTGATTTGAATTTTCTGTTACCGCAGCTTCCTGATACTCATCCAGTCCCTTTTTCTTAGGCTGTTTTTCAACAACAGGCGTTTTTTCAATAGCTGCTTCCGCGGGCTTAGGAATATCAATATTAAGCTTTAGGTTTACAAACTTTTTTTTTTACAAGTTCACCATCTTCAAAAAGTCTTATAATTCCATATTCACCATCATACCCCGCCTGCTTAATAACTTTTCCTGTTCTAAGACGCGATACAGCTTCGCCTAAAAGCGTAGAACTCCTTTTAAGTTCATCAACAGGTACTTCTCTAAGAATTGATAATTCCGACCCGAATTTAGAGGTAAGACGCTCATACTCAGCAGAAACACTCTTAGAAGCAGTTCCAACGCCTAAAATTTCAGCAAGAATTTCCTGCAAAGGTACAAGACTAAAAGTTTGTCCTGCCGTTGCAGGCGGTATAATTATTTCTTTGCGGTCAGAAAGCTCGTTCACTCTGTAAGAAACCCCTATTGTAAGAGGTTTTCCGCAGACCGGACAAATTCCATTTAATGCTTTTGTTTCTTCCGGCGTCAAACAGACATTACACTTTCTATGTCCGTCCTCGTGGTACTTTCCTTCTTCCGGAAAAAATTCAACAGTTCCGCAATAGCCATCACCCGTTTTTAAAGCATTCATGATTGAATAATAATCAGGTTCCTTAGTAAAAACAGTGGCTTCTCTTGCAAGTTTTGAAGGAGAATGGGCATCTGAATTAGAAACTAGTCTGAATTTATCCAATTTTGAAACATGCCAGTTCATTTCCGGATCAGAAGAAAGGCCCGTTTCTACTGCAAAAATATGTTCTGCAAGGTCGCCATAACAATCTTCTATCGAATCAAATCCTGATTTAGAGCCTAAAACAGAAAACCATGGAGTCCAAATATGGGCGGGAATGATATATGAGTTCTCACCTGCTTCAAGAACTGTTTCCAGAAGGTCTCTTGAATCAAGTCCTAAAATAGGTCTTCCATCAGATTTTATATTTCCAATCGTTTCAAGTTTCTGTCGAAAATTTTCTGCTGCTTGTAAATCAGGGACAAAACAAACATGATGCACCTTTCTTGTCTTATCCCATTTTTTATAAATCGTAGAGATTTCAACACTCAAAATAAATTTTACAGGTTCGGTTCCTTGAAAAATTTCTTTTTCGATTTCCGGTTTAAGTCTAAAAGTTCCATTTTCTGAAGGTACAAGCTTCTCTTTTATTTCATTAAACCAGGCCGGATGTGTAAAATCTCCGGTAGAAATCAGACTAAGTCCTTTCTTTTTAGCCCAGAATGCAAGTTCTTCTAAATTACAGCTCTTACTAGTAGCACGCGAGTATTTTGAATGTATGTGTAAATCTGTATAATAAAGCATTGTGATAAATCTCCCTGTACAATTTATTATACCAGATAAATAATATTTATTTTAATTAATAATAAGTTCTGTACTGATGACTTATTAAATTTTATTGGTAATTGCTATCAATTGCTTGTTCTCGCATAATACACTATACCTGAATAAAATTAAATTCAAATATTCAACAAACTGAACTAAGTTTTCAAGCTCTAAGTTTTTGCCGTCCGAGTATCAATGTAATTTAACAGTTGGTTTGAGAATTTATAACAGACAGTTTGAGAATTCTGGGCAAGTTAGATTTTGAAAAATCTGATTTTGTCCTTTTTTCCGTTTTATAAATTGCTAATTCTCGCAACAGTTTTTAGTAAAAGTTAGCATTCTGTTTATTTTAAAATTTGGTATTTAACAATAAAAATCTAATTTTTTATTCTTATAGAATTGTGCAAAATCTTAAAAGAAAACGACAAGAATTTAATTAGTTCATAATTTAAAATGCCAATATAAAGGCACAACAAAGGAGATAAAATTATGAACACAATGAAAGCAATTCAAGTAAAAGCACCAAAAGAGCCTATGGAGCTTGTTGAAATTCCGATACCTGAACCAAATGATGAACAGGTTTTGTTAAAAGTTGAAGCATGCGGTGTTTGCAGAGGTGATTCTAAAGTCATTGAGGGTTGGGCTTCAAGATATCCAAGAATACCAGGACATGAAATAATTGGTACTGTTCAAAAATTAGGTTCTAAAGTTACAAAGTGGAAAATTGGTGATAGGGTAGGTTTGGGCTGGCATGGCGGACATGGTGAAACAACAGCACTCACAACGGACGGCGGATATGCGCAATATACTCTTGCTTATGAAGACGGCTTAATAAAAATGCCTGATGTAATAAATTCAACAGAAGGTGCGCCATTATTATGCGCAGGTGAAACCGTATTTAGTGCATTAAGAAATTCTTGTGCTCGTCCCGGCGATTTAGTTACAATTTCAGGTATCGGAGGTTTAGGGCATTTGGCTGTTCAATATGCAAAACACTCTGGCTTTGAAGTTGTTGCAATTTCAAGAGGTAAAGATAAAGAAACTCTTGCAAAAGAACTTGGTGCACATCACTATATTGATTCTGAAACTGAAAATATTGCAGAAACCTTACAAAAATTAGGCGGAGCAAAAGTCATTATTGCAACAGCTCCAAACCCGAAAGCAATTTCACCATTAATTGCAGGTTTACAAAAAGGTGGTGAAGTAATTATTGCAGCGGTAAGTGAAGAAAACATCGGTTGGTCTAGTTTGGATTTTCTAAAAAGTTCAGGTTCTGTTAAGGGAACCTTTACAGATATTAACGAAATGGAAAAAGCGATTAATTTCAGCGTTTTAACGGGTGTTCGCCCTATGGTAGAAGTTTTTCCACTTGAAAAAGCGCGCATGGCCTACGAAAAAATGATGTCAACAAAAGTTCATTTTAGAGCTGTCTTGAAAATATCAGATTAATTATATATCATTATAGGCAGGAAGATTTGTTCTTTCCTGCCTATTTTTAAAGGAGGAATTTATGAAAAATTTAAGCCCGTTTTGTACTTGTAAAAAATTAGATTGTCCTTTGCATCCAACAAAACATGACAAAGGTTGCGCACCCTGTATTGCTAAAAATTTAAAAACAAAAGAAATGCCAAGTTGCTATTTTAATTTAATAGAAAATTCATCATCCCGAAACGGGGATAGTATTGAGGAATTTGCAAAGTTAATATTAAACAATTAAATATTTTGTTTTAATATTTGTGCAATATCCTTACAGGGTGCAAACCCAAACAACTTTTTATAATCCCTATTAAATTGAGAAATACTTTCATACCCAACTTCAAGTGCAGCCTCTGTTACATTCATTGAAGTATCAAACATCAATCTTCTTGCTTCCAGTAATCTTAATTTCTTTTGACATTGAATAGGGCTCATACCTACTGCGTTTTTAAACTTCGAATGAAAAGTTGATACGCTCATATTATTTAACTTTGCCAAATCCTCAACAGAAAAATCCGATTTAAAATTTTCTTTAATCCAGTTATTGATGTCATAAATTTCATCAGCATTTTGGAGTTTTACAACACTATTTATAAATTCTTTACCGTGAACTCCCGTCAAAAGATTATAAATAATTTCTCTTGTAATATTTTTCTTTAAAAAAATATCATTATTGTTCTGAACTAATCTTAGAATATTGTTAATCAAATCTTCATCATTGTTATTTGGCTCAATGTTACAATCCAGTTCAATCATAACAGAGATTATTTCTTCAATAGAAAATTGTAAAACAAGAGCGTTAAACGGGGGTTCAATAACTTTCAAAAATTTTGGAGTATCAATTTTTGAAAGAATATAACTACCTTTTTCATAATTGATTAAACCGTTTTCCAAATTTAGCTGTGCTTTTCCCTCTAGAATTAAAAACAAGTATGGTTTTGAATAAATTGGTAGTTCAAAATATGCCTGCTTTTCAATAGTCATTAAAAAAGGATTTTCAGAAAATTTTGTCAAAAATTCTTCTTTAATTTTACTTAAAATGTTTTCCATAAGGGCATTATAGCATAAATATGGGTAGATTAAGTTGTTGCTAATTTAAAAGTAATTTGCGCTTCTTTTGGTAATTTTCTTAAAATCTGCAAATCTTCTTTTTCAACAGAACAAAAAATCAGAAAAATTTTTTCGACTTTAAAAATAAATTTCCAACCTTGAAATTAAAAAATTCTACTTGCCCAAAATTCTCAAACTGTCTTAAAAATCTCAAACCGAATTAAAAGCCTTGTAAAATAAGGTTTTCAGGTCATGGAAGTTTGAAAGAAAAAAGTGGTAAAAAAAGTCCGTTTTGATCCGGTTTGAGAATTTTAAATTCAGGCAATTTCCGACACTAAAAATCCAATAAAATCAAGCCTTTCGGCGATAATTCTCAAACTAAACGTAAAAATACAATCAAAATGTAGAAAATATGTAAAGAAACACATTAAATGATTATTTGTAACGGTAATAATGAGTATTTGATTTTATATAAATTAATATTGTTTATACTCGTTTGTTGTATTACTAATAAAAATAAAATATGCTTCTAAATATTCTTTATAATTTTTGCGGGATTTCCTGCAACAATAACATTATCAGGAACATCTTTTGTCACAACTGAACCTGCTCCTACAACAGAATTTTCACCAATTGTTACCCCTCTTAAAATTGTTGTTCCTGCCCCAATCCAACAATTTTTTTTGATATGAATAGGTAAACACGTTATTATTGTACGTTCATCTAAATCATGATTATTTGAAATTAATTGAACATTAGCAGCTAACATTGTGTTATCTTCAATCGTAATTCCGCCTGAAGCCATCATTAATGAACCATTCATTACAACGACATTGTTTCCGATTTTTACCTTGCTTAAATTTACACCTGTTATAGGTGTTCTAATGTCAACATTATCGCCTTTATTTGGAATTAAAATATTCAAAAGTTTATTATATTCATCTGTATAAGGCATTGTATTATTTAATTTCCATACATTTTGGATTTCAGTTTTATAAAATTCTTTTTGCTCATCGTTTAATTTACTCATATCAATTCTTAATTCAATCATAATTTATTCCTTTTTATTCAAAATTTTTGTATTTTTATTATTTACAAATATGTGTAAAATAGCAAATGCTTCTTCTAAACTTATGTGGATGAACTTTTGGAATATTTAATTTTCTTCCAAAATTACGCAATCTCTGTTCAACACCACTTATCTGCAATCGTCCATATGGGGCTTTTAGAGATACGAATAGAGCCGAATTAAAATCTTTTCGGCTCTCTAAATAATTTTGAAGATGTATTTTCGTTCGGGCATCAAAATAAACTATCCTTTCTTTATCGCCTTTCCCAAATACTACGCATTCTCGCTCTGTAAAGTTTATGTCCTCTCTATTTAATAAAACCATTTCTCCGACTCTCATCCCAGTTGATGCCAAAATATCTATCATTGCCAAGTCTCTCAATTCGGTGCATTTATCACGCATTAATTCAAGTGTTTCATCTGAATAGGTTTCTTTGATGTTAGCTCCTGTTTTTACTTTATGAATTCTACGAACAGGACTTTTTACTATATAGTCCTCATCTTCAAGCCAAGCAAAAAAACTTGATAGTATCCTACGTATGTTATCAATAGTAACTCTGCTAGAATTTCGTTCTTTCTGATGATTTGTTAAATAATCTCTCAAGTCATCAGTAATAATATGTTTAACAGCTTTATTTATAGATTCAAACATTGTTTCTATTGTGGTTTTATAATATTTTAAAGTTTTTTCCGAACATCCCTCTACACGTTTTGCTGATAAAAATAGTTCTATATACTTTAAATTAGAAAAGTTGTCGATCTCAATTTTTGCCGATTTGTGTATTTCGTAATCCGCAAGTGTAACTTTTAGTACTTTTTGTAATTGTTCTAATTCCATATTGTTTAAATATGGAAGCATTTGTTGTGTAATTTCTGTAATAATCGCTTTTTTCATTTTAATCTCCTTTTCATTTTTAATTTTTTAAAATTTATTATTATAAAAATTCAAAATATAAAAATTGGAGTTTTTTATTCAAATATTTACAAAAAGGCGAAAAAAGCATGTTTATGCTAGTATATAGGTTGAGGAAAAGTGTTCAATTATCAAATGAGGGTTAAATGGCTGCAACAAAAAAAACAAAGAGTATGGAAGAAGCATTGTGGGAATCTGCAAATAAATTGCGTGGTAGTGTTGAGCCGGCAGAATATAAACACATTGTTTTAAGTCTTATATTTTTAAAATTCGCTTATGATAAATTTTTAATTCGCAGAGAAGAATTAATTGCAAATGGGGATCAACAATATCTTGAAATGGAAGCATTTTACAGAATGGAAAATGTATTTTATTTACCTGAAGAAGCACGTTGGTCATACATTATGGAAAACTCCAAACAACCTGATATTTCAATTAAAATCGACACAGCATTAGCAACAATTGAAAAGGTAAACGAAGCACTAAGAGGTGCATTACCTGATAACTACTTTTCAAGAATAGATTTAGATACAAGCAAACTATCTGCCCTGCTTGATGAAGTAAATAAAATCGATACCCAAAAAGATAAAGATAACGATATAATCGGAAGAGTTTATGAATATTTCCTCGCAAAATTTGCACTTCAAGAAGGCAAAGGCAAAGGAGAATTCTATACTCCGAAATGTATTGTTAATTTGATTGCAGAAATGATTGAACCGTATTCAGGTAAGATATATGACCCCTGCTGTGGTTCAGGCGGTATGTTTGTTCAATCAATGAAGTTTGTTGAATCACATAATGGTTCTAAAAAAGATGTCTCAGTTTATGGTCAAGAAGGTACAACTACAACTTATAAATTGGCAAAGATGAATCTTGCCATTCGTGGTATAAGTGCTGATTTGGGTGCTAAAGCTGATGATACTTTCTTTAATGATCAACATAAAGATTTAAAAGCAGACTTTATCATGGCTAATCCCCCATTTAATCAAAACTCTTGGAGAAAGGAAAACGAACTTGTTAAAGATTCTCGTTGGTTGGGTTATGAAGTGCCACCGACAGGAAATGCAAATTATGGTTGGATATTACACATTCTTTCAAAATTATCTCAAAATGGCGTTGCAGGGTTCTTGCTTGCTAACGGTTCTCAAACTGGTGATGGTACAGAATATTTAATCAGAAAACAACTCGTTGAGAATAATTTGGTTGAGGCAATAATAGTTTTACCAAGAAACTTATTTTATACCACAGATATTAGTGTTACATTATGGATTTTGAATAAAAATAAAAAAGCAAGAGTTGTAGAGCATAACGGAGTAACAAGAAAATATAGAAATAGAAACGAAATCTTGTTTATGGATTTGCGCACAATGGGTATTCCTTATGAAAAGAAATACATTCAACTTTCAGATGAGGAAATTCAAAAAATCTCAAACACATATCATACTTGGCAACAAAATCTTGATGAATATGAAAATATTCCTGAATATTGTTATTCAGCATCTAAAGAAGATGTTGTGGCAAACGATTATGCTTTATCACCAAGCAGGTACATTGAGTTTGTAAACAAAGACGAGAACGTAAATTACGAAGAAAAAATGCAAGAACTTCAGAAAGAATTTACTCAACTTATCAAAGAAGACAGGGAAGCACAAGCAAATCTTCTCGCAATATTCAAGGATTTAGGTTATGAAATCAAATTATAAGAAACTTGGAGAATATATAAGAGAAGTAAATATACGCAATAAAGACTTGCAGATTTCTTTGTTGTTGGGTGTTAGCATATCTAAAGAGTTTATTCCATCTATTGCTAATACGGTAGGAACTGATTTTTCAAACTATAAAATTGTTGAAAAAGCACAATTTGCATACGGACCAGTGACATCGAGAAATGGTGATAAAATTTCAATTGCACTATTAAAAGAGGATAAGTGCATTATTTCATCGTCATATATGGTATTTGAAATTATTGATAAATCAGTATTATTGCCTGAATATTTAATGATGTGGTTCAGAAGACCTGAATTTGACAGATATGCACGTTTTAAATCGGAGGGTAGTGTCAGGGAAATATTTAGTTGGAATGAATTGTGCAATGTTGAATTGCCCGTTCCTGATATTGATAAACAAAGAAAAATAGTTGAACAATACAACCAAATCAACAAAGCGATTCAAATTAAAGAAGCGATAAACAATAATTTAGAACCCATAGAAATTAAAACTGCAAACTCCAAATTCAAGGAGGTTGCATAGTATGAATCATATTAAACTAAGGGAACTTATTCGCAAAGTCGATGGAAATAAAAATAAACAACTAAAAGATTTGCCATTATTAGGTATAAACATTGATAAAGAATTTATGCCATCAGTTGCAAATACAATTGGAACAGATATGTCTAATTATCAGATTGTTAAAAAAGAACAATTTGCTTGCAACCCTATGCACCTTGGTAGAGATGAAAGGATGCCAACTGCACTATTATTAGATAAAGATGAGATATTGGTGTCACCTGCATATTTTGTTTTTGAGATTATTGATAAAAATGTACTATTGCCTGAATATTTAATGCTATATTTTAAACAAACAGAAACTGACCGTTTACTTTGGTTTAAGACAGATAGTAGCGTTCGTGGAGGTTTGGGATGGAATGAATTATGTGATATTGAAATCCCTGTTCCTGATTTAAATATTCAAAAAGATATTATTAGACATTATAACCAAATCAGCGATGCAATAAAAATAAAAGAAAAATTAAACAATAATTTAGAACAACAAGCTCAAGCTATTTTTAGTAACAGTTTTGAATTAAATATTGATGATAATGTTAACTCTATTGATAAATACATAGATGTAAGAGATGGAACCCATGATTCACCAATAGCTCAAAAAACTGGTTATCCACTAATTACGTCAAAACATCTATTACCATATGGGGTAAATCTATCTCAAGCAAATTTAATATCAAAGGCGGATTTTAATAAAATAAATAAAAGAAGCTGTGTCCATACGGGCGATATTCTTTTAAGTATGATTGGTACGGTTGGTAATATATCCTTAATTATTGAAAAGGAAATAAATTTTGCCGTAAAAAATGTAGCATTATTTAAAACTTCAAAAATTACGAGCTTAATTTTTTATGTACTTTGTTATTTAAAAAGTAAGAAAATTAATCAATTAATAGAATCAAAATTATTAGGTAGCACGCAGAACTATATTAGTTTAACGGAATTAAGAAATCTACCCTTCATTATTCCATCAGAAGAAGATTTAAAATTATTTAATAAAACTGTTGCGCCTATTTTTAAACAAGTAATATGTAATTCAAATATTATATTTAATTTAATTTATTTACGAGATACAATCTTTCCAAAATTAATGTTAGAAAATAGTGATAGTTCAAGCGATAAATTATCATTTATTTAATCATAAAGGAATTAAAATGTTCAATGAATCAACATTAGAAACAGCAATAATAGAAAATTTAAAAAATCAGAATTATGAATATGTCAGAGGTGATGATATTCATAAAGAATTATCTGACGTTCTAATTCGTGATGATTTCAGAAACTTTATGATGTTGAACTATGATTTAACAGATTTTGAAGTTAATTCCTTATTACGCAGATTTGATAACTATACTAATGCTGATTTGTATTCTTCAAATAAAGAAATAATGAACCTTATTATGGAAGGTTTAATTATCAAAAGAGAAGATAAAACCAAGCAGGATTTATACATAAATTTTATTGATTATGAAAACCCTGAAAAGAATATAATCAAAGTTATAAATCAGTTGGAAATTCAGGGAACAGAAAAAAGAATACCTGATGCAATTATTTATATAAACGGTTTGCCTTTGGTTGTGTTTGAGTTTAAAAGTGCAGTAAAAGAAAACACCACAATAAAAGATGCTTTTGAACAGATAACAATCAGATACACAAGAGATATTCCTGAATTATTTAAATACAATGCTTTCTGTGTAATATCTGATGGTGTTAATAATAAATGCGGTTCTATTTTTGCTAAATATGAGTTTTTCTATGCTTGGAGAACAACAGAATTTATGGGCGAAGAAGCTGACGGTATTGATTCTTTAGAAACAATGATCGAAGGTTTATTCAATAAAGAAACTTTGCTTGATGTTATTCATAACTTTGTTTATTTCCCAGATAAATCAACTAACAGTTTAAAAATCGTTTGCAGGTATCCGCAGTATTACGCATCACGCAAGTTATTAGATAATATCAAACTTCATATAAAACCCAATGGTGATGGTAAAGGTGGAACTTATTGGGGAACCACTGGTTGTGGTAAGTCATTCACAATGCTATTTCTGTCAAGATTGCTGATGAGAGATAAAAAACTTGCCAGTCCTACAATAGTTTTAATTACAGACAGAACTGATTTAGACGATCAAATATCCGAACAATTCTTATGTGCAACTAAATATATTGGTGATGAAACCATTGTGCAGGTTAAATCAAGAGAAGACTTAAAAATACAACTTGAAAATAGAGAAAGTGGTGGTGTTTATTTAACAACCATTCAAAAATTTTCTGAAGATATAAATTTATTATCTAATCGTTCAAATATAATCTGTATTTCCGACGAGGCCCACCGTTCGCAGACAAATTTAGAACAGAGAATTGTAATGACAGAAGAAAAAGTCGAAAAGAAATATGGCTTTGCAAAATATCTGCACGATTCACTTCCAAATGCAACTTATGTCGGCTTTACTGGAACACCAATTGATGCAACTCTTGATGTATTCGGGGATATTATTGACAGATACACAATGACAGAAGCTGTTGAAGATCAAATAACAGTAAAGATTGTATATGAAGGTCGTGCTTCTAAAGTTTATCTTGATGAATCTAAACTTAAAATTATTGAAGATTACTACAACAAATGTGAAGAAGAAGGTGCAAACGAATATCAAATAGAAGAAAGTAAAAAGACTGTCGCTAAAATGAAAGAAATCATCGGACACCCTGACAGACTTGATGCTATTGCACATGATTTTATTGAACATTATGAAACAAGAGTTGCAGAAGGCTCAACTGTAATGGGTAAAGCTATGTTTGTTTGTTATGACAGAGATATTGCTTATAAATTATACAAAAAGATTATTGAATTAAGACCTGAATGGACTGAATACAAAGAATGTGATGAAAACTTTGTTTTATCTGAAGCAGATAAAACAGATGTAAAACCAATGCCAAAAATTAAACTTGTTATGACAAGCAACAAGAATGATGAAAAAGAATTATATGATATGCTTGGCAATGATAAGGATAGAAAAGATTTTGCTTTGCAGTTTAAAGAAGAAAAATCAAACTTCAAGATTGCAATGGTAGTCGATATGTGGCTCACAGGCTTTGACGTCCCATGTTTAGATACAATGTATCTTGATAAGCCCGTCCATTCTCACACATTAATTCAAACCATTTCAAGAGTTAACAGAGTATATGAAGGTAAGGATAGAGGTCTTGTAGTTGACTATATCGGCATTAAAAAGAATATGAATAAAGCCATTGGAACATATACCGGCGGAGGAACTAAAAGACTTGATGATGACGAGCAAGCTGTTGTTATAGTAAAAGACCAATTAGAAGTGCTTGCAGGTATGTTAAATGGTTTTGATGCTTCTGACTTCTTCATAAATGAACCCGTTAAACAATTAAAATGCTTGAAACAAGCAGCAAACTTTATGATGCAAACAGAAGAAAAACAACTTCGTTTTATGCACAATGCAAAAAAACTAAAACAGGCTTACAATCTTTGTACAAGCAATAAAAAGATTAATCAAGAAGAACGAGATTATATTTATTTCTATATGGCTGTTCGTTCCGTAATTTATAAATTTACTAAAGGTGATGCTCCTGATGCTACTCAAATGAATGCAAGAGTTCGCCAATTAATTGAAGATGCACTTTCATCTGAAGGAATAGAAGAAGTATTTAAAATTAAAGAAACTAATAAAATTATTGATATCTTTAGTGAATCATACATTGAAAAAATTAAAGCTCTGCCTTTAGAAAATATGAAAGTTAAGATTTTAGAAAGACTAATTAAACAAAAAATTGAAGAATTTAAAAAGGTCAATAAAATTAAAGGTGTTGATTTTTCTAAAAAGATGAAAGCGATTATTGATAAATATAATACTCGTACTGAAATTGATGTTGATAAAGTTCACGATGAAACCGTTGATGCAATTATAGATTTAATTCACGAATTAAAAGAAGAACAAGAATCATTTAAAAAACTAAATATAGATTATGAAGAAAAAGCATTCTTTGATATATTAGTTGCGGTTCGTGATAATCATAAGTTTGTGTATGACGATCAAAAAATGATTTATCTTTGTAGAGAAATTAAGAAAATTGTTGCTGATAAAACTAAATATACAGACTGCTTTAAAAAGGCAGATATCAAAGCCGAATTGGAAGTTGATTTAATAAGACTTCTCGGTAAAAACGGTTATCCGCCGGAATATAACAAAGAAGTTTATAACGAAGTATTTGAACAGGCAGAAAACTTTAAAAAATATAGTGTTGATGAATAAAACTACGAAGAGGTTATTGTGACAAAGGACTTAACAAATTCAAGAATAGATAGACAAAATATCTTAAATAATGAAATAGCAGTTGCAGAAATTCAAGAAAAATCTGGCGTAGAAGGAATAATGTGGAATGACAAAATGTATGTTACCAAAGAAATGACAGCAGATTTTTTTGATGTAGATATTAGAACCATTAGCAGATATATTGAACAAAATAATGAGGAATTGGTATCTAATGGATATACGGTGCTAAAAGGTAAAAAACTCGCTGAATTTTTAAATTCTGACATTGATTTTGTGAAGGACATAAATGTCCCTCACAAAATTAGGAATTTAGGATTATTTGATTTTAAAGCATTCTTAAACATGGCCATGCTTCTTTCTGAAAGTGAAAAAGCAAGAGCATTAAGACAAATGATGCTAGATATAGTAATTGATTTAATAAACAGAAAAACTGGAGGAGGAACTAAATATATCAATCAACGAGATAAAGATTTTGTTTTTGCCTCCATACAAGAAGAAAATTATAGAAGACAATTTACAGATGCGTTGAAGAATTATGTAGAAGATAATAAGTTTAAATATGCTCATTTTACAGATTTAATATATGTTAGTATATTTAAAGAAAAAGCTGTAGAATATAAAAAAATATTAGATTTGAAAGAAAGCGATAAAGTTAGAGATACTTTTTATAGCGAAATTCTCGACATAATAGCCGCATATGAAACAGGTTTGGCTGATGAAATAAAAAAAGAATATGAAAAACAAAATAAAATTCTATCTGTAAGAGAAGTTGAAAATATTTTGAAAAACTTTGAGCAAATGGCTCTTTGGAAACCACTTATTCAAAGAGGGCGAACAAAGATGGCAAGCCGTGACATGGCTTTAAGAGAGGCATTTCACTATCAATTGGCTGAATATATTCAACCATTAGATAAAGATGAATACCAAAAGTTTTTAGGTGCAACAGGTGATGAATTAGAAAAATTAATGCAAGAAAACCAAGATGTTCTAAAAAGATTAAAGGAACGTAATTAATGTCCATTCAATATATAACAATAGAACAGGCAATTGAAACGCATAAAAAGACTATTCAATACAGTGGCGGAGGTTTGGAAGGACAATTGAATATTGGACAGCTTGAAAGTGTTCTTGAACATATAAAAAATGATGATTATTATCCAACTTTTGTTGATAAACTGACTCATTTATTTTTTGGTGCTTGTAAATTTCATTGTTTTGAAGATGGAAATAAACGGATTGCAATAACTTTGTCTGCACATTTCTTATTATTAAATGGTTATATGGCAGTCGCCAAAAATTTTTTTGTAATAACTGAGAACATTAGTTATGAAGTCGCGTCAGGTAAAATTTCAAAGGAATTGTTACATCGTATTATGACTGCTATTATGGATAGACTATATTTTTGAAATATTAGGTATTGATATTCAAAAACGACTAGAATATAAAAACTTTTATTTAAAACGAGTTTTTAGTTTTGTTATAAATTAAATTACTTTTATAGTATAATCTTCGGTTTCAAAAAGTTTTTTGCCTCTTCAAAAGATGCAATTGCCTAATTTATATCATAATCTTCGTCCAACGTACAATGATTGTGGTAATATTCATTTGCATCTACAATAAAATCAAATTCTGTTTTAAAAATTTCGTCTTTGGAAATACCTTTGTTGTCAATTTTTAGTATCATTATGTTCTCCTTGATTTTTTCAAAGAACATATTAAATTGAAAGTTTTAAAATTAGAATTTTATGTGTACAAAACGTATTATAATTTTAAAAATTAAAAAACAAGAATGCAAACATTATATAAATTGACTCTGAGCTTGAGAAAAAGTGACAGAGTAAATTGAGAAAAATCAACTCATTTTTATAAATTCTTTAAGATAAAGTTGCCCAAAATAATCAAACCATCTGTAACAAGAAATCAAACCATGTGTTCTTTTACAGCCTGCGTTTAATCGAATAAGTTATGTAAAGATTTTCAAAAGACACCCCATACAGCCCCTCTCATTGTAAGATACGCTTTCTTGGTGGCAGAAATAAGTTTTCCCGATTTTGAAATTTCTCTCAGGTTGAAAAACCCCGCCTTGATAAATTCAGATGAGAGCATTCTCGGGCGAATGATGAAAAGTTTTGTGGCGGCGAGGTACAAAGTTACCCTTTAATATTCTTTATTGTTTTAATAATTTTTAGATACGCTTCAATTTCATTTGGGCTGGCTAAATAAATTTCCTTTATTAGTTCGTCTCGATTTTCATTTTTAGTATCAGATGTTGATATTCCAAATTCTGTTAAAGATACATTTAAAACATCCAGCAGTCTTAGAAAACTATTTAAAGCTGGAACTTGTAAACCTCTTTCAATATTGCTTAAATTCTTTTCTGTCATTCCAATTTTTTCAGATAATTCTGCTTGAGAGAGTTTTGAATTTACCCGTAATTGTTTAATTTTTTTGCCTAAAAATTCCTTGTCATCATAAAAGAACATTGTTATTATTCCTTATTACTTATTTAAAAATACCGTACAAACAATAACTAAATAACCTTATGATTTATTAGTTTTTATACAAATAGAAATAAATAATACCCAAGCCTGATTGCCGTATTGTACCCGAATTTATTCTGATGAAGTAAAAGAGCAAG